>SDBT01008964.1_pt1 | contig 16273 bp, 14 predicted proteins | sample 2277101 | NCBI WGS metagenome assembly SDBT01 (sample SAMN10404973, study PRJNA504765) | marine sediment metagenome | isolation source: marine sediment core GS10_PC15, 103 cmbsf | place: Arctic Ocean: Southern Knipovich Ridge | collected 2010 | reverse complement strand
TTACTTCCCCGACCTGGGATGAAAACTGATAATGGCTTCCCTCAGGTATTCCCTGTCAAGATGGGTATAGATTTCTGTGGTGACGATCGATTCGTGCCCCAGCATCTCCTGAACAGCCCTCAGGTCTGCCCCACCCTCCACCAGGTGAGTGGCAAAGGAGTGCCTGAAAGTATGCGGACTAACACTCTTTTTAATTCCGGCTGCCTTTGCCAGCTCTTTAATTATGGTGAATACCATCACCCGGGTGAGCATGCGCCCCCGACGGTTCAGGAACAAAATATCTTCACTCCCGGACTGGATCACCCTTAAATTCCGGTCGGGCAGGTAAAAATCGATCTCTTTCAAAGCACGCTGGCTCACAGGAACCAAACGCTCCTTGTCTCCCTTCCCGATAACCCGCAAAAATTCCTCTGCCCGGTAAATATTGGAAATCTTCATCTCCACCAGTTCACTTACCCGAAGTCCGCAACTGTACAGGACCTCCAGCATGGCTTTGTTTCTGCGCCCCTCAGGCTTACTCAAATCTATTTTCGAAAGCATGAGATCGATTTCATGTAGCGACAATACATCCGGAAGCTTTCTGCCCAGTTTTGGACCTTCAAGCAAGGCGGTAGGATCTTTCTCAATCAGGTCCTCCAACAATAGAAAGCGATAAAATGCCTTAAGTCCGGAAAGGATTCGAGCCTGACTCCTGGCTGATAATTCCAGCTCACTGATCCAAACCAGGAAGCTGTGCAACTGATCGTGTGCAAGATCAGTTGGTCCGGCTTCGATCTTCTGCTGCACCAAAAATTGCATTAGTTTTTTGATATCGGAAATATAAGCTACAATGGAATTGGGAGATAAACCCTTCTCAAGTTTCAGGAATCCTTCGTAATCCTTCAATGTAGATTGCCATTCCATCAGAAAGGAAATCGTTCAACCATCAATACCAGGGAAACCCCCAGACCGGCTCCCGATAATAGCACATGCCATTCCCTGCGGGAGTATTTTAACAGATCAACCACCACCATGGTAACAGCCATTATCACAGCCACAATCAGGATTTGGCCGGCCTCAATACCCACATTGAAGGAAAAGAGCGGTAGCACAAGTCCTTTCTCGCTACCCAGCAAGCTTCTCAGGTAATTGGAAAAACCAAGTCCATGGATCAATCCGAAGAATAGTGCTGCTGAGTATTTCAGGGTTTGAAGCATGGAAGTCACCTTTTGTTTTCTGGTCAATATATTGGCCAAAGCTGTAAAAAAGATGGTAAGAGGGATCAGAAATTCGATCATATCACCATCCACACGGATAAGATCCAGGGTAGCCAGAGCGAGGGTAAGAGAATGGCCAAGGGTAAACGCTGTGATTAAGACCAGTACTCTTTTCCACTCCTTCAAACTATATACTGCACAGAGGATCAGGATAAAAAGAATGTGGTCATATCCCTTCAGATCGGCGATATGCTGGAGACCCAGCTTGAAATAGAGTTCAAATAGAGACATGGGGTGCTAATACATTAGAAGTTTGTTTAATTTTAGAGCCATGAGACTGATTGGATTGCTCATATTGATGTTCCTGTTCCCGCGAGGGTCTGAAGCCCATCCTCTGCATATTTCCATTACGAATATAACATATGAAAATGGAAAGCTAATGATTAGTATGAAAACATTCATAGATGACTGGGAGACGGCTTATTTTCATTATCACAGTAAACCAATCGATTTCTCGGACCCAAAGCAAAGATCAAAACCCTGGTTTGAAGAATACCTGAACAACCGCTTCAAAATATCTCTGAATGAGAATGATACAAGTTTTTTATTGGAGTTAGACACCATATTTATAGGCGAAGATGCCATGATCATAGAGATGCAATGCACCACCCCCACGAAACCAAATTCTTTGTACATTTACAACGCTTTACTCACGGATATTTATCCCGATCAAACAAATCTTGTGATTTTGGGGTTTAAGAAGAGGGAGATTGGTATAAAATTTGATGTGAAAAAGTATGATGCAGAAGTGTTATTGAAGTGAGGTAGAGTGATTGGATGAAGAAATTGTGGTATTCTATATTGTTTCTGGTGTACATGGTTTCACCATTAAGTGCCACCCATAACAGGGCAGGTGAAATTACACTTACACAGATTGATGATCTTACGTACGAGATCACCATTACTACTTTTACCTATACCCTTAGTCAGGCCGATCGCAACCGACTGGAGGTACAATGGGACGATAACACCTTCTCCTTTGCCGAACGGGTCTCCATCACCAAACTGCCCAATTTTTATCAGAAAAACGTATACATTACCCAACATACCTTTCCCGGACCTGGTGTCTATGGGATTGTTGTCCAGGATCCCAACCGGAATGAGGGAGTGAAGAATATTCCAAATTCGGTCAATGTGGTCTTTTCCATCAAAACCACAATCCTTATCAATCCTGTCCTGGGCAACAACTCATCCCCAATTTTGTTGAATCCACCTATTGACAGGGCTGCATATGGCCAGATATTCATTCACAATCCCGCAGCCTATGATCCCGATGGTGACAGCATCTCTTATAAACTGACAGTCTGCACAGAGCAGGATGGAAGGCCCATTGAAGGGTATACCCTGCCCCCGGCCAGCGATACCCTATTTATCAATCCTTACACAGGAGATCTGACCTGGATCACGCCGTCCGACACGGGAATCTTTAACATTGCAATAGATGTAGAGGAGTGGCGCAGCGGAGTCAAGATTGGCAACATCGTTAGGGATATGCAAATTGAGGTGTTCACCACCGACAACCATCCCCCTGCACAGAACGATCCGGGAGATTTCTGTGTGGAGGCCGGGACAGTCATTGCCTTTGATGTAATTGCTACAGATGAGGATAATGACTCCATTTTTCAATCGGCCACCGGTGGACCTTTTGTGGTGGATGCATTTCCAGCAACTTACAAAGTTGACAGGGAATCCCTGGACCTTGGATACAGCAAGGCCAGATTTACTTGGCAGACCAATTGTGTACAGGTAAGGGAGCAATATTACACTGTTGTGTTCAAAGCTGAGGACAGTCATCCTGAGACCCCCCTGGTCGATATCAGAAATGTAAATATTAAAGTCCTGGGGGCTGCACCCGAAATGCCCACGTTGATACCTGGAAGCAACAGTGTCACGATTACCTGGCCTGCCGATTCGTGTTGGCCTGTGCAAAAGTATCAAATCTTCAGAAAGATCGGCCCGGCAGCTTATGTTCCCGATAGCTGCACGGGTGGCATACCAAAAGAAACAGGTTATGAGCTTATAGGTGTCACAAACAGTCGTGTCGACACCATATTTGTAGATGATAACAATGGAAACGGTCTTACCCAGGGGAACGAATATTGCTATGTGATTGTCTCAGTATACCCTGACGGGGGCTTAAGCTTTCCTTCTCCGGAAAATTGTACACCCCTTGTGGAAGGATCTCCTTCCATATTGGAGGTAAGCGTGTTAGAGCATTCCACAAGTGGTACCATCCGAGTGGCGTGGGCGCGTCCAAAAGCGTTGGATACGATTCCAGCCACTGGTCCTTATGAATATGTCATCTACAGGTCCGATGACCTGTTGGGACAAAACATGAATCAGGTGGGTACATTGAGTACAGCCGATTTGAACGATACAGTCTGGCTGGATGAAAATATAAATACTGAGATTTTCCCATGGTCATACAGCGTTGAATTGTATAATGATGCATCGGGAAACAGATTCCTTATCGGCACTCCTGAAGCGGCCTCCTCATTATATCCGGATCTGATTGGGGAAGATAACCTCATCGAAATTCACATGCGAAAAAATGTGCCCTGGATCAATTACGACCACACCATCTTCCGGCTCAATCAGTCCAGTGGAGAGTATGATTCCTTAGGATTCACAACCGATGATGTGTATGTTGATGAAGGACTCTCTAATGGAGTGGAGTATTGTTACCGCATTACAAGCACAGGTTGGAGAGTTCTGGATGGAAAACTTTATGAAAATGTAAACTTCAGCCACACAAATTGTACCATGCCGGTGGATACCATTGCACCCTGTCCCCCTCAACTAAACGGATATTCGCTGTGTGACAGTGGATACAACCACATTACCTGGAAATATATAGATAATAACCCATGTGCGCTGGATGTGGTGGGATACAGGCTCTACTTTAGTCCAACCATCGATCTCCCCCCGGTACCCATATCCGAATTCAGCAGCAGAAATGATACCGTGTTTGACCATTATCCTGATAATTCCCTTACCGGGTGCTATTTTATTACGGCTATTGACTCCTTTGATAACGAATCTGTCTCTTCAGTGAGACTCTGTCTGGATGAATGCTCCAATTATATACTACCCAATGTCTTCTCCCCTAATGGGGACGGTATGAATGATATTTACCGGCCACTTCGAACCTCCTATGTTGAACGCGTGGATATGAGGATATTCAACCGGTGGGGACTGGAGGTATTTCACACCGAGGATCCGGATATCAATTGGGATGGAAAGATCAGCGATTCGGACAGGCTGGTATCTCCCGGAGTATACTATTATATATGTGATGTTTATGAATACCGTTTAACGGGACTTGAGGCATATTCCCTCACAGGCTTTATTTATGTTTATTCGGGTGACGATAATGATGTGTTTATTGAAACCAAATAAAAGTGTTATGAAAGAACAGGGACTACTGGCAACGCTACTTATTGTGTCGGTTCTTGGCTTCGGTCAGGTTGATCCCTACCTGGCCGGTCGGGCTTGCATGAGTCAGGCGATGTATGATTCGGCTGTAATTCATCTGGAAAAGGCCCTGGAACAGAATCCCGGTGAAACTGATGTCCTCATGCAATTGGGTATTTCATATTACCACCTTCAGGAGTATCCTGCTGCCAGAAATGCATTTTATGAAGTTGAAAAAAGGCGCAAAGGATTGGGCAGTTTCTACCTTGCAAAAACTGAGGTAAAACTGAATCATCCTGAACTGGCTCTGAAATACCTTAGAGTCCATCTTTCCTCTCGTTACAAAAAGGCCGAACCAGTAATTCTGCTTGATGAGGAGCTCTCCAATTTGGAAGGTTCCGCTGGCTGGCAGCAGCTTTGGAATGAGAAAAAGTGGTTTAGCAGCGCTGACAAGAAATTCCAGGAAGCCATGTTCTTAAAGGATCATGGCAATCACCTTGAAGCCATAAATTTGTTGAACCAACTGGATAAACAAGGATATAAACGCAGTCAGGTTGAAACTGAAAAAGCTATGATTTATAAGGAGTTAGGAAATGAAAAAGCCACCCGTTCCGAACTCAAATCAGCCGTTAAAAGTGATATAAGAAACCTGGATGCTGTCCAACAATTGGCACAATACCAGGCGGAGGAAGGGGCTGCTGAAGAGGCAGTAATGGCACTGAGCAGGGTAATCCGACAAGATCCAGCCAGGTTTCAGGCATATATTCAACGCGCAGAGGCTCGTAGCCGGGGTTCTGACCTTTCGGGAGCCATGGAAGATATGGAGCTTTACCTAACCTATTTTCCAGCGGATGATCAGGCCATTTATAAGAAAGGATTGATGCAGTATGAGAATGGAAAATACCTGAATGCCATTCAATCGTTTAATCGCGCATTGGAACTGGACAAAGGTAAAGCTGAATACTACTTCGCCAGGGGGAAGACCTATGCATCAACCAGCACTACCAGATACGCTGATAAAGATATGTCCATGGCCCTTGACCTGGATCCTTTAAACGGGGAGATCTGGTTTGAAAAAGGCAAGCTTTCTGAAAAACTGGGAAATAGAATGGCTGCCTGCCATTGCTTTCAGAAAGCATTTCAGTATGGAGTATTCGAGGCTGGAGAATTCCTTACCAACTTTTGCAATTGACCGATGAACCCAGAGTTTAACCACAAGAACAAGCTTAGAAATCAGCAACAGTCACTTCGATCGGGCAACCGATCTGCGATCGTTACTACCCTGAATGAATTAAGGACTGATGGTAATGTCTCCATCCTTCCCGCTCTGTTTGATCTGTTGCTTGACCAGGAGGATGAACAGATCATTGGGGAGGTCGTCCTGCTGTTGAACGATCTGAAAGAGGAGGAGGCTGTTCCTGTTTTTGCAGAGGCTATTGAGAATCCCGATTATTCAAAGATCTTAACCATATTGGTTTCAGCGTGTTGGCAAAATGGACTCTCCTATGGGAAATACATCAACACTTTTGTAAATGTTGTCATCCACGGTGAATATGAAGCAGCCATTGAAGCCTTCACTGTAATTGAAGAAGCAGTGGGAGATCTTAAGCAGGACGAAAGGAATCAGCTTATCCTGCTACTTAAATCACATATAAAGGAGATCGATGACGAGAAAAAAATATTGGTAAGTGAGCTTGTAAAAGTGGTAAGCAATTATTGAAACCCTTAGTGCATCTTTGAAAAATACTTAATGAATTGCGCCCTTTCATAAACCGACGGATCATCCAGACTATTGTAGTTCATCAACCCTTTGAAATCATTCAGAGTCTCATATCCGTTTTTCTCCATCCAATGCTTCATCTCAGAAATTAATTCCCGAAGATATTCGATTCCATTGCGGTAGAGGACCGAACAAACCTGCACTGCTGTAGCACCAGCCAGGATCTGCTTCACCACAGCCAATCCACTATGTACCCCGGTAGAAGCAGCCAGGTCAATCTGATCAACCTGCGATGATACAATTCCGATCCATCTGAGGGAATGCCTGAGATCGGCCGGGGAACTAAGTACTTCAGATGATCCAAAGCTCAAATCGGACGTATCGATATCAGGAGCATAGAAGCGGTTAAAAAGCACCACTGCAGCTGTACCGCGAAGATAGAGCTGATTTACCATCCAGGTAACATTGGAAAATCCATTGCCCAATTTCACAATCACCGGCAGTGATGTCTTCTCCTTCACTTTGGAGACCAGATCGAGATAAACCTTTTCATACTCCCTTGGATCCTTATCCTTATTAATGGGAAGAAAATATATATTAAGCTCCAATGCATCTGCACCAGCGCTTTCAATTTTGCCTGCGAAGTCGATCCACTCTTTAGCGCTCACGCAGTTGATGCTTGCAATAATGGGAATATCAACCACCTCTTTTGCTCCCCTGATGATGGACAAATAGCTTTCCAATGAATTCTCCCGGGCGTAGGTTCGAATATAATCTTCAGCTTCGGGATAATCACTTTCGGCTGACAGGTTACTCACTTCGTGCATTATCTGCTCTTCAAAAAGAGATTTCATGACCACTGCACCCGCTCCGGCCTGTGCAATTTTCTTTATGCGATCGATGGAATGGGTAAGTCCACTGCTACTAACGATCACCGGACTCTTTAAGGTTACCCCGGCATAAGTGGTGGATAGATCAATCATATGAATAGCTTTTCAATAATTCCTGAGACCAAAGATATGGCTTCCAATACGTACCATGTTACTCCCCTCCTCAATGGCAAGCTGATAATCGCCGGACATTCCGAATGAGAGCTGATTGAAGTACTCTGCATAAGAAAAAACTGAAGCCTTCAACTCATCAAATATACGTTTAAGAAAACGAAACTCCTCTCTGATTTGAATTGAATTTTCGGTATAAGAGGCCATGCCCATGACGCCCCTTATCCTTATGTTTTTTAGTTCCTGGAAAAGATCTGTATGTAGTAAGTCCAACGCTTCATCTTGCGAGAATCCGAATTTCGTTTCCTCCTTTGCAATATGAAACTGCAGGAGGCAATCTATAACCCGTTCATTCTTAACAGCCTCCTTATTGATAACCGAAAGAAGTTTCATGCTATCCACCCCGTGGATCATATGGACAAACGAGGCCAGATATTTGACCTTATTGGATTGCAAGTGGCCAATCATATGCCACAGGATATCATCGGGTAAGCGTTCCTGCTTGGCAGTCAGGTCCTGGACTTTATTCTCACCAAAGTCACGATGCCCCGCCTGGTATGCTTCCAGGATCATTTCATCCGGTTTGGTCTTTGATACAGCCACCAGGGTTACATGACCTGGTATCTGATCTTTGAGTGTTTGAAGATTCTCAACAATTCCCATACCCGAAGATAATACTTATTCCAGGGAATGTATTACCAATCCGCTACGTAATTTGGGTTCAAACCATGTGGTTTTTGGTGGCATAATCATCCCATTGTCGGCTATATCCATAAGTTGTTTCATGGTTACCGGGTAAAGGGCAAACGCAACCGCCATTTCACCACAGTCCACTCGCTTGCTTAACTCCCCGAGACCGCGGATTCCACCCACAAAATCAATGCGTTTGGACTTTCGAAGGTCGGTAATATTGAGAAGCGGACCCAGGACCTGTTCTGAAAGGACGGTCACATCGAGACAACCAATTGGATCTTCATCATTGTAGGTTCCTGGTTTAGCGGTGAGAGAGTACCACTTCCCTTCTAAATAAATGCTAAAATTATGCAATGCATCAGGCTTGTAAATGTCTGTGCCTTTCTCTTCAACCACAAAGCCTTCCCGCAACTCTGTTATAAACTCTTGCGGACTAAGTCCATTCAGGTCCTTAACCACCCTGTTGTAGTCTATTATCGTCAATTGAGAAGCTGGAAAATGAACCGCAAGGAAAAAATTGTATTCCTCATCACCCCTGTGATTGGGATTCAGTTTTTTTCGCTCCTGGCCCACAAGGGCAGCAGCTGCAGTTCGATGATGACCGTCGGCCACATATGTAAACTGTATATCGTGATCAAAAATCTCGATAATGCGATTAATATCCTTGGGGTCACCGATCAGCCAAAAATGATGACCTACCCCATCAGAGGTGGTAAAATCATACTCAGCCCCTCCGGAAACTACATTTTCCACAATGGAATCCAATTCAGGATGGTCAGGGTACGCAAAAAAAACAGGTTCCGCATTGACGTTGGTTACCCGTATATGGTTCATCCGATCTTCCTCCTTATCCGGCCTTGTCAACTCATGTTTTCTAATGATATTATTGAGGTAGTCATCCACGGAAGCACACCCCACAATGCCATATTGGGTCTTCCCGAACATAGTTTGTCCGTAAACATAGAGTAACTCCTTTAGATCCTTCACGAAGGTTCCTTCTGCAATGAGTTTCTCAAGGTTTTCCTTGCCTTTATGGTACACCTCTGCTGAATGGAGGTCTATATCCTCTGGTAGATCCACTTCGGGTTTTACCACATGAAGAAAAGACCTGTCAAACCCTTTGACCTCTTCCCGCGCTTCCTCGGAATTCAATACATCGTAAGGCCTGGAAGCCACTTCACTTACATTCTCCTTTCCGGGTCTGAATCCCTTGAATGCATGTAATTGTACCATCGGCTAGTTAACTTTAAAGGTGGTATCTCCCTGCTCCAGGAAATTAACTATTTGACGGGCGGCTGCCATTCCTGCATTCAAATTGGCCTCGGCAGTCTGGGCTCCCATTTTCTTTGGAGTAAAAAAGACCCGTTCCGGATACTTCTCTTCCAGCTCATCTTTGCAGTCAGGTGCTATGTCGGACAGGTATCTGAAATCCTCCCGCTCCTTGAATATCTTTGCCAACCCTGCTTCGTCCATGACTTCTTTACGGGCTGTATTGACAATGGTGGCTCCTTCGGGCATCAGGTTCATCACATTGAAGTTGATAGAGCCTTTGGTCTCCTCATTGGCGGGGATATGTATGGAGATGTATTCGCATTTGCTGTAAAGGTCTTCCAAACTCTTTTCGTAAACCACACCATCATTTTTGATGATCACAGGATCGATAAATGGATCGAAGGCATGCACCTTCATACCGAAACCCTTGGCAATCAACCCCACGATCCTTCCAACATATCCGTAGGCATGAATGCCTATTTGCTTACCCCTTAATTCGGTTCCCGCAGCCGGAGTAAGCCTGTTCCTGTTCATATAGATCATCATGCCCAGGGCCAGCTCTGCCACTGCATTGGAATTTTGGCCTGGTGTATTCATCACCACGATCCCCTTTTCGGTGGCAGCCTCCAGATCAACATTGTCGTACCCTGCTCCAGCCCTAACAACGATCTTCAGATTGTTAGCAGCTTTAATGACTTCCCTGTCTACCTTATCACTACGGATGATCATAGCATCGGCATCGGCAACCGCTGCCACCAGATCTGATTGGTTGGGATACTTTGATAGCACGGCCACTTCGTAACCTGCTTCCCGAAATACACCTGTCAATTTTTCCACTGCTTCAGCAGAAAAAGGTTTTACTGTTGCAACTAAAATTTTGGCCATTATGTGATGGATATTATATGGATTACAAACTTTTTTCAAAATGTTTCATGGCTTCGATCAGCGCTTCGACTGAAGAGCGGGGCATGGCATTGTAAATGGATGCCCTGAAACCTCCAACCGACCTGTGGCCTTTAATTCCCGACATTCCCCTGCTGGTGGTTAAAGCGAGGAAATCAGCCTCCTTCTCTTTATACTCCCCTGTCATCACGAAGGTGACATTCATGATGGAACGATCATCCACATTTTCAATATTTGATGTGAACAACGGGTTCCTGTCAATTTCATCATATAAAATACCAGCCTTTTCAACGTTGAGCTTGTGCATGGCTGACACTCCTCCCTGTTCTTTATACCAGCGCAGTGTATGCATGGCCGAATAAATGGACACACAAGGAGGTGTATTGAACATTGATCCCTTATCGATATGGGTCCTGTAATCCAGCATGGTGGGGATGGCTCTGTCCACATTCCCCAGTATATCATCCTTGATAATGACAAATGTGACACCCGACGGTGCCAGGTTTTTCTGGGCCCCTCCATATATGAGGGCATACTTGGAAACATCCAAGGGTCTGCTGAAAATATCTGACGACATATCGGCTACCAGGTTAACCGGACTGTCCATATCTTCTTTGATCTCAGTACCGTATATGGTATTGTTGGTGGTGATATGGAAATAATCTGCATCTTCCGGAATAGCATAATCCCTGGGAATGTATGAATAAGTAGTCGCCTTGGAAGAAGCAACCACATCCACCTCTCCAAACAACTTTGCCTCCTTGACAGCCTTGTTGGCCCATGAGCCTGTGTCCAAATAAGCAGCCTTATTTTTCAGCATGTTATAGGGAACCATACAGAACTGCATACTGGCGCCACCCTGGAGAAGCAAGACACTGTATCCGGAAGGAATATCCAACAGCTCTACAAACAATTGCTGGGTTTCATCCATAATGGCCATAAACTCTTTACTTCGATGGGAGATTTCCATGACTGATAGTCCCGTATTATCCAGATCCAGGATACCTTCGGCTGTATTTTTGATGGTGTATGGTGAAAGGATGGAAGGGCCTGCGGAAAAATTATGCTTTTTCATTCGTTTAATTTTAAGTAGTTAAAAACTCAGGTATTGTTATTTCAATAACAGATAAAATTACATTTAATACCATTGCTAACCAAGCATTGTGTAAAACTTTAGCTGAGCTCGCAAGCTCGGTTCAATCAATAATCATTTAATACTTTTTACTTAATATCTATAAGTTGTACCAGGGTGCTCTCTTCCAATACAGGGATAAGGTCAGTCTTATCAAGCTCATGACAGTAACCGATTACGTCATCCAAATTGTTCTTCTTCAACCGGTGCCGCTGGGCTACTTTCTCAATATAATCCATCATGTTCCCTTTTGCAGCCTTATACAGGTCAATTGCTCCATTTGTAGCATCGCATATGGTGTAGTATTGATTATGTTCCAACACCAACTCAGCAAGCGCACCAGCGAAAAGCGTATCCTCCAGATTGAACTTGTTTTTCCATCCTGCACAAAGTACAAGCAGGTCCCTCCCCTCTTTTTTAATATGTTCGGCCAGGGCGCTGATATTTAAATAAGCTCCGATCAATACCTGACTGCCACTTGATGCAAGCCGGATGGCATTGGTCCCATTGGTTGTGCTGTAAACGATTTCGTTTCCCCCTACCCTTTCAGAAGTGAAATTATAGGGTGAGTTTCCAAAATCGGCAAAATCCCTCACAATCCCGTCGCGCTCGGCTGCCACCATAAATCCTTTCTCCTTGTAGACTTTAGCCTCTTCAAGGGTCCCTACAGGAATGATCCTTTCCACACCATTCATAAAGGCAGTCACGATGGCAGAACTGGCCCTTAGAATATCAGTTACCACCACAATGGCATCCGGATTCTCGTAAAAGGGATATAGAGCGGGTGAATAACACACCTCTATCTTCGACTTCTCCATGCTTGCAAGTATTTAGGTAGATGGTTTATAAAAAGGCGGCTTCACCACCCTTGCATTGATTTGTTTATTCCTGATCCCAATAAGAATCTCAGAACCCGTGGAAGCATTTTGTACGTCCACATAGCCCATCCCAATACCCTTATTCAACATAGGTGACATGGTTCCCGAGGTCACTTCTCCAATGGTGACTCCCTCCAAATCTAAAATGGGATAATGTTGCCTAGGAATTCCACGCTCAAGCAATTCAAAAGTCACCAGACGCTTTGTTACACCTTCAGATTTTTGCTTTTCAAGAGAAGTGCGGTTTATGAAATTATTACCCTCTGCAAATTTTGTGATCCACCCCAGTCCTGCTTCAAGTGGTGAAGTATGATCGTTGATATCATTGCCGTAAAGACAAAATCCCATTTCTAACCTCAGGGTGTCCCTGGCGGCAAGTCCGGCTGGTTTTAGCCCCATCTCCAACCCGGCCTCGAAAAGCCTTTCCCACACCTGGTTGCCATCTTCATTGTACATGTAGAGCTCAAATCCGCCAGCACCAGTATACCCCGAATTACTAATGATCACCTCCCTCACTCCGGCCAGTTCAGCCGTGACAAAATTATAATAGGCAATGGTCGACAGGTCGATGTGTGTTAATTTCTGCAGCAACGACATGGCATTAGGACCCTGTATGGCTAGTTGAGAAATCTTGTCTGAAGAATTTTCAACTTCAGCACCCATGTGATTGTGTTCAAGGATCCAGTTAACATCCTTCTCCACATTGGAGGCATTGACTACAAGAAGGTACTTTTCACGCTCATAACCGTAAACCAGCAAATCATCCACAATCCCTCCCTTCTGGTTGGGGAAGCAGGTATACTGTATTTTTCCAGGTTCTAACTTGCTCACATCATTGGAAGTAAGTTTCTGAACCAGGTCAAATGCCCTGGGGCCTTTAATCCAAATTTCCCCCATATGGGAAACATCAAAAACACCCACATTTTCCCTCACATTGACATGCTCCAGTCGTACTCCGGAATATTCAACGGGCATTTCATAACCAGCAAAAGGAACCATCTTGCCACCCAGATCAAGATGATGTTGATAAAAAACTGTTTTATTCACGATAATAAGAGGTTAATCCTTGTTCAGAAACATCCGACAAAAGTAATACTTTCCGGCAGGAAAGAAATTTTAAATAACAGAGAATACTTGGAGAGTATAACAGAGAATACTTGGAGAGTATAACAGGGATTATTTGGAGAGTACCTTAAACTCAACGCGACGGTTCTGCTTTCTTCCTTCGCGTGTGTCATTGGGCGTTATTGGTTGCGTATCAGCATATCCCTCATACTCCAGCATATCTGCTGAAAGGCCATCACTTATAAGGTAATCAACCACTGATTTGGCCCTGTCCCTTGAAAGTTTCTGGTTGATGCGAAGTGATCCGGTATTATCGGTATGACCCGAAATCTCAAGCTTCATGGTGGGATTGTTCTCCAAAAATCTGAGCACTTGATCCAATGCTTCAAATGACTCTGGCCGGAGTACAGCCTTTCCGGTCTCAAAGTATATATTGTCCATGACAACTTTGATCCCTACCTCCACCTTCTTCAGATAAAAGTTGCGGTGGTGTTGCTCATCAATGTTGGAAGAGGTTAAATCCAGGATATCCAGAAAATAGAGGTAACCTGCAGCATTAATCTCCAAACCATAAATTTTTGGTTCAGGTAACCTGGCTGTATAGCTACCCGAAGTATCGGAGATCACAAAAGCCTCTCTCTCTCCTGTATTGGGATTAATAAATGACATTTTGGCAACTATGGGGATCGTTTCTCCAATGGTATCCAACACCTGCCCGGTCAGAATAAACGTAGTATCCAGCACCATAAGCTGTGGTATTGTAAGGAAACCGGTCTTTACCGGATCAGGACCAGCTACCAGCTTATCCTTTGTCCTGAAAATCAGCTCCTTCTCTGAACCGAGGAAAATAACCTTATAAATGTCTTTGGCTCCCATGCCTCCTTCACGAATGGCAGAATAATACCCATAGGAACCAGCCGCATTGGTGATATAAAAGACCTCATCATCGGGAGTATTGATGGGATATCCCAAATTTTCAGGAGCTGACCACGCCCCATTGGTCTGGCGTTCAGATCTGAAAATATCATATCCACCCATGCTGTTGTGACCCTGAGAAGCAAAATAGAGATAGCGCCCATTCCCAGTTATAAATACACCCTCCTCATCGTATTCAGTATTGATCAGGTTACTGACATTCTGCGGCTTAGACCATTTTCCCTTGTCGTCCAACCTTGAAACCAGGATATCCTTTCCTCCCCTGGTCAGTTTTTTATTCCTCGATACATAAAAGAGTTCATTTCCTTCTGGTGAAAGGCAGGCAGAGGTCTCACCATCTCTACTGGTTAGTTTTCCGCTAATACGCTTCGGCCTGGTCCATTTCCCTTTTTCAGTCTTAAAAGTAGCAACCCGGATGGCTCCTCCATTAATGTTTCCGCGGTATACGAACAACTGATTGCCATCTGGAGAGATACCTACAAGGGCATCATTATACTTTGAATTGGATGGCTTTTTCAGAATAACCGCTGTATCGAAATTCGTTCCTCTGGCCGTAGACCTGAAGATATCCTCATTGAATTTGTTATCAATGGGATTCCGTTTCGCCTTTTTAGCAGGACGGCGGGTCGTAAAATAAAGGGCACTATCGCCGTAAGCGAAAACAGGATTGTAATCATCAAACTTTGAATTAACATTTTCACCCAGATTCTTAATAATGACCCTCACGGGATCTTGTGCCAGAGCCCTACCGTGCTGACATTCTGTGAGGCGCTTGGCCAACACACTGGAGTACTCCAGCTTCTCCTCCGGCTCAAGTTTCTCCATATGGGAGTTGTAGTGTTCTATGGCATTGTCGAACTCGAGGATCAACTGAAATGCCTTACCCAGCATGAGGTGAATATCGGTGCTTACATCCGCATTCAATAAGTATGCCTTATGAAGGTAGTTGATGGCCTCATACTTGTTATCGGTAAAAAGGTAACACGCTCCAAGTTTATAATTTAGCTCAGGGTTTTCAGGATTGTACTGATGCGCAAATAGATAAAAGTCCCTGGCCAGATCAAATGTACCTACTCCCTCCCGATAATACTTATCACCTTCTTTAATACTTCTCCAGGCTTCTTTAAATCCTGTATCAATACCCGTATCAAAATGTTTTTTAGAGATTTTTACATCTTCCTGTGACCAGAGAAAACAGGGGCCCAAAAGCAGTAATACGCCTGTATAAAACCATTTCAATGCCATACTCTTATTATAGATTACTGCACTCTTTAATAAATTCATCAGCTTCATTCGCCCCCAATTCCTTTGCCATGTTCCAATCCTCACAAGCACCATTTATATCACCTGACAGTTCACGGATTAATCCCCTGTTCAAATATAGTAGCGCTGTATTGGGATACTCCTCCAGTACTCCATCCAAAATATTCAGTGCAGGTACTATCTGCTCCTGTTTGGCCAGCAGAGACGCCTTATTAAGGTTAGCAAGGGGAAACTGGCGATTCATGGTAATGGCTGCATCAAAATCCTGAAGCGCTCCTGCCAGATCTCCCAGGAAGTTCCTGGCATACCCACGATTATTCAAGGCCAGGATCAGATCCTGATCCTGTTCCAGGGCTTTTGTATAGTCTTTTACAGCTCCCTCATAATCACCCAACATTATTTTCACAGATCCCCTGTTGTTATAAGCAAGAGGAAATTGAGGTTGATAATCAATAGCTGTCTGATAATCGAAATGCGCTCCCTGTAAGTCGCCCGTCCGCCTTTTGACACCAGCGCGCTCATGATATGCAAGGGCAAAGTCCACTTTTCCTTCAATGGCCATATTAAGATCATTCATGGCCATACCATCCAGGCCATCTCTAATCTTGGTTAACCCTCTGAAATAATAAGCCCACGGATCGGTAAAACCTTTGGAGATGGCTAAATCAAAGAACTCCGCATCAGCACCTGTGGAATCTGTACCAAAAAGGATATATCCTTTGTAGAAATAGGCTTCACCC
>SDBT01008963.1_pt1 | contig 16274 bp, 12 predicted proteins | sample 2277101 | NCBI WGS metagenome assembly SDBT01 (sample SAMN10404973, study PRJNA504765) | marine sediment metagenome | isolation source: marine sediment core GS10_PC15, 103 cmbsf | place: Arctic Ocean: Southern Knipovich Ridge | collected 2010 | reverse complement strand
CATTATCGATCGGTATTGTTATCAGTAATATATTTTTTGTTATATATTATAGTAAAAAAAAATATCTATATTTAAAATATTATTATTTAACTAAATATTTTTTTTTTTTTTTTTTTTTTTTTTGTTTTTATTTATTTTTCTTTTTTTTTTGTTTTTTCTGTTGTCTTTTTTTAAAAAAATAAAAAAAAAAAAAAATTGACAAAAAAAAAAAGAAAATGATTACAACGGTTAATAATAAAAAAACTTGTAAAATTATTGGTATATTTGGACCTATGTTTTCAGGTAAAACAACGGAATTATTTAGAAGATTATATAGATATGAAGAAATATATCCTAAAAAAGTAAAATTGATTGGTTCTTCTAAATACAATCGTGAAAAAAATCAAACTCAAATTTCATCTCATAATGGATATATTATGCATAATTGTATTAAAATAGAAAACCTCAGTGGATTAGAAAAATACACTAATGAATTTTCTGATATTGAAGTAATAGGTATTGATGAAATTCAATTTTTTGAATCGAGTGCATATGAATTATGTAATAATTGGTGTAGAAAATACAATTTAATTATCGTTGTAGCAGGATTGAATTTGACATTTGAATGTAAACCATGGAAAACGAGTTTACGGTTTTTTGGTCATTGTGATGAATTTACTACTTTACAAGGTATTTGTAAAGATTGTCGTTCTGAAAATGGAATTTATTCTCATCGTATTGAATTGAATAATAAAAATAAAATTTTAATTGGAGGAAAAGATAAATATATTTGTTTGTGTAGAAATTGTTTTTATAATAAGACGACGGAAAAAAATAAAAATAAATAAAAATAAATAAATAAAAAAAAAAAGAAAAAAGAAAAAAAATATATATTTAATTAATAATATTTTATATATGGTTTTTTTTTTTTACTATAAGATATAACAAAAAATATATTACTGATAACAATACCGATCGATAATGATAATAGCAATATAAAATTCATTGAATAAAAAACTCGAAAAAAAAAAAAATTTAATAAAACAATATAATTATTAAAATGCTTGAAAAACATAAAAAAAACCACCACAAATTCAAAGGCCAATCGAAAATATTATATTCTAAAATAGGAAAAAAAAAAAATCTACTTCCATTTATTGAGAATGAAAATGAAAAAAGAGATAAATTAATTTATAATTATACAATTTGGGTTCGACATGCAAGTATATTTTTATTTATAGGGATTGCGCTTATTTTTGTGAATGGATTTTTAACTATAATACTTTTAATTTGTGGGTCAATTATGATTTTGTTTATTACAATTGATTATATAATAGAAGCAATGAAATTAAAAACGAAAAAACGAAAAATTCCTTGGAAAATGAGATTTTATTTATTTTTTATTATTATTGTTATTATCACACTTATTATAGCTGTTATACAATTAATTATAAATCCAAAAGATTTCTTTTAAAAATAATAAAATATTTAGCATTTGTTTTATTTTGTTTTTTCTTTGTTTTTTTATTTTTTTTTTTTTTTAATTTCCTTCTTTTCTTAAATAGGAAAATTTCATATCTCTATATCAAGCCCCCAATTTCTAACATTTACTTCTATATCTTTTTTCCCTTTCACTTTTTCAATATCATTTTTTGTTATAATATAATCTTTGTCATCTGTTTCATACAAATACTGTAAGTATTTAAGATTTTTCAAAGATGATAAATTTCGAAAATCTTTCGATCTTACTTTCGTATGATTCATAATTAATTTCTCTAAGTTTGGCATGTATTCTACAATATCTTCTATAGGTATTATAACAACATTTTTTGATGGTAGATCGTACCAAATGCCAATATTCCCCCTATTTAAGTATGATATATTTAAATATTTCATTTTTTCCAATGGTTTTTTATTTGAAAATAAAAATGAAATAGTATCAGTGTAGAAAAAATTCATATCCAAATATTCTAGATTAATTAAAGTTCCAATATTACTTAAAGTATCTTTATATACATACCCTGTCCCAACACCTTGCAAAGTTAATTTTCGTATGTTACTATTATTTTTTAAATATAGGAAATTCAATTTTTCATAGGTATCTTTAATTTCTATTTCAGAAAGTGTACTTAATTCCAGTATATATTTAAATAGCATCCCGGAAATTAGTAAATTACCACCTACAAATGATATTATTTCGAGTTTTTTTAAATTTGTTATAACGATTAAGTTTCGTTCTTGTATTTCATTTACTCCTTTGAAATTCAATGCTTTTAAATTAGTTAAGTGAATTAAAAATGATAATTCATTTATTGATGATTCTTTAATTTCTATTTCTCTCATAGTTAAAAAAGATAAATTAATAAGACTGGATAAATAATTCAAAGTTGGTGGAATCTTTGCAAAAGGATTTAAAGGCATAAAACCTATATCTAAACTTTTTAATGCTGTAAATTGAGATATTTTCAGAAAACAATCTTTACTTATATTTAAATTTCTCAATTTAAGTTTTTCAAGTTTAATTGAAAATTCATTAAAATTATCTAATATATCACATGTAAAAAATACATCCTTTCCCATTCCCCTGAAAAGCCAACTTCTTGAATAATTTCTACCTAATAATGATAATTCAGTAAGTTGTGTAAGTTTAAGTGGTGTTTTACCAATTTTAGGTAATATATTTTTAATGTAATAATTTTCAATTTTTATTTTTTTTATATAGTTTTGAAACTTTTGTGGTATTATTTTAAAATAATTTAATATGTTACTTCCATTATAATTAAATACATAATCTTTATCTAGAATGATTGTCATATCCGAAATTTTCAATTTAGAGTCATCTGGAAATAAATATAAAATGTTTTTATATTTAAAAAATTCATTGGTATTCAATGTAATTTTTTTAAAATAATTTATATTCATTTTTATAGGAATTTGCTTTAGAAAAACCCAATTTGATAATGAATTTTTAATAGTAATTTCTGTTCTAGATGCCCACATAATTTCATTAAGATCTTTTGTTAAAGAATTAAATATATTTTTTTCTTTTGCATCTAAAAATTGACCAATCATTAATATAAGTTCATTAGGTAATTTATGAATTATATCAGTATGAACTATTGCTTCTTGCAATAGTTTTTTACGTTTCATTTGTTCTTCATCTAAATTTCCTTCTTCTTCCCTTTTTCTTTTCTTTTTTTTATCATCATTTTGACCTCTACTTTTTTCATTGTCTATTTCATATTGATTTAATATTTCAAAACAATTTTGAATGATTTTACAGGCATATTTGTGATTATGTTTCCAATGGGTTTTTTGACATGTTCGACAACAATAATGACCACTTTTACACGCACTACACAAATATCGAGCTATTTTTGTACAATGAAAAGAATGACAATATGAAGATGTAACCATTTTATTTTTATTTTAGGTTTCTAATTGAATTTTGTTTTTTTTTTTTTTCTAACTATATTTTTTAAGTGTTAAGTTTTTTTATATATAAAAAAAAAATAATTTAAAACCTAAAAAAAAACAAAATTCAGTTAAAAACCTAATTTAAAACCTAAAAAATTATTCAATAAAATAATCACTAATTAATATTACATTTTTTTTCTGAGGTTTTTTTTTCATTCTGTATTTTACTTTATCATAACTTACAATTTGTATATAAGTAAATATTTGTTTCTTTTTTAAAATTTAAACAATCTTTTGTTAAATCAATCATTGATTCAGTCTTTTTCTATATTATATTTATATTTATATTTTTATTTATAGGAATTGCATTATTTTTGTGAATGGATTTTCAACTATAATACTTTTAATTTGTGGAGTAATTATGATTTTATTTATTACAATTGATTATATAATAGAAGCAATGAAATTAAAATTGAAAAAACGAAAAATTCCTTGGAAAATGAGATTTTATTTATTTTTTATTATTATTGTTATTATTACATTTATTATAGCTGTTATACAATTAATTATAAATCCAAAAGATTTCTTTTAAAAATAATAAAATATTTGGTATTTATTTTATTTTATTTTTTCTTTGTTTTTTTTATTTATTTTTATTTATTTTTTTTTTTTCCTTCTTTTCTTAATTAGGAAAATCTCATATTCCTATATCAAGCCACCAATTTCTAACATTCATTTCTATATTTTTCTCGCCTTTCACTTTTTTAATATCATCTTTTGTTATCATATAATCTTTGTCATTTGTTTCATAAATATATTCTATACGTTTAAGATTTTGCAAAGATGATAGATTTAGAAAATCATCCCGTTTCACTTTCGTATCACTCATAATTAAAGTCTCTAAATTTGGCATGTATTTCACAATGTCTTTTATAGGTATTACAACAATAGTTATTTGCATATTTAAGTTTGATAGATTTAAATATTTCATTTTTCCGAATACTATTTTATTTATAAATAAAAATGAAATATTATCAGTGTAAAAATAATTTATATCTAAATATTCCAAATTAATTAAAGTTCCAATATTATTTAAAGTATGTTTATTTTTAGGCGTCACACCTTTTAAAGTTAATTTTCGTATATTATTATTATCTTTTAAATATGTGAAATCAATTTTTCTGGAGATGTTTTCAATTTTTATTTCAGAAAGTTTACTTAATTCCAGTATGTATTTAAATATCATTTTAGAAAGTCTTATATTACCACCTTCAAATGATATTGTTTCAAGTTTTTTTAAATTTGTTATAACCATTAAATTTTCTTCTTCTATTTTATGTACTCCTTTAAAATCCAATGCTTTTAAATTAGTTAAGTGAATTAAAAATGATAATTCATTTATTGGTGATTCTTTAATTTGTATTTCTCTCATAGTTAAAAAAGACAAATTAATAAGACTGGATAAATAATGCAAAGTTGGGAAAGTTTCTCCAGAAGGATTAAAAGGTATAAACCCCACATCCAAACTTTTTAATACTGTAAATTGAGATATTTTCTGAAAACAATTTTTACTTACATTTAAATTTTTTAATGTAAGTTTTTCAAGTTTAGTTGAAAATTCATTAAAATTATCTAATATATCACATGTAAATAATATATTCTTTCTCATTTTACTTGAATCATAATTTCTACCTAATAATGATAATTCAGTAAGTTGTATAAGTTCAAGTGGTATTTTATCAATTTTAGGTAATATATCTTTAATGTAATAATTTTCAATTTTTATTTTTTCTATATAGTTTCGAAACTTTTGTGATATTATTTTAAAATAATTTAATATGTTATGTCCATTGTAATTAAATACATAATCTTTATCTAGAATAATTGTTATATCTGAAATTTTCAATTTGGAGTCATCCGGAAATAAATACAAAATGTTTTTATATTTAAAAAATCGATTTGTATTCAATGTAATTTTTTTAAAATAATTTATATTCATTTTTATAGGAATTTTCTTTAGAAAATTCCAATTTGATAATGAATTTTTAATAGTAATTTCTGTTCTAAATGCCCACATAGATTTATTAAGATCTTTTGTTAAAGAATTAAATATATTTTTTTCTTTTGCATCTAAAAATTGACCAATCATTAATATAAGTTCCGGAGCTAAACCATGAATTAAATCAGTGTGAACTATTGTTTCTTGCATAGTTTTTTTACGTTTCATTTCCTCTTCATCCAAATTTCCTTCTTCTTCTTCCCTTTTTCTTTTCTTTTTTCTATCATCATTTTGACCTCTACTTTCTTCATTGTCTATCTCATATTGATTTAATATTTCAGAACAATCTTGAATAATTTTACAGGCGTGTTTGTGATTGTATTTCCAATGTTTTTTTTGACATGTTCGACAACAATAATGACCGCTTTTACACGCGCTACATAAATATCGGGCTATTTTTGTACAATCAAAAGAATGACAATATGAAGATATAATAACCATTTTTTTTTTAATTTAGTTTTGTTTTTTAATTTACAAATGAAAAATATATATATATTTATATATATATAAATATAAATAAAAATAGAATATAATAATTAAAAAATCAAAGTGAAAGAAAAAAAAAAATGAAATGCATTTCAAAATGCTTTTGTATTTGCATGGTTTTTGTTCTATTTTTTCATTTCAGTATAAATAGTAATATAGAAATTCTAATTGACAATAATCAAAAAGATTGTACAAACGACAAAAGTTGTACGATTAGTACAGTAATAAATAATAGACTTAAATATGCTTGGGGATGGATGGAAAGTACTACTTTTCGAGGGTATGAAGGGATTAATTATTATCAGGATAAAGCCCAAAGAAAGGGGGATAAATGGATCCAATATATTCCTAATATATTAGAAGCAGATTTTTATGAAATATACGAAAGACATCCTGTTTCATTTAAGTGCAATTCAAAAAACGTTCCTCATAATATTTATCATAAAAATGGGATTGCATATATTAATGTCGATCAGAGTGTATTAGGTGGGAGATGGAATTTACTTGGTGTTTTTGAATTTAATCGAGGAAAAAAAGGCTTATTAAAAATAACTAATTCAAAAAGTACACAGGCAACAGATGGTAATTTAAATGCCTATGTAATTGCAGATGCAATCAAATGGAAAAAAGCACCAAACGATTGTAATATAAATAACGGAGGATGTGATAATACAGGATCCATTCAAGCAACATGTATAGATAATGATAGATCAAACGAAAACAGTGGTGTAATTTGCACATGTCCCTTTACATATCAAGAGAATAAAAAAAACCAATGCACGTTGGATGAATGCACAATCAAAAATGGTTATTGTTATCAAAAAGGAGATGTAATAGCAACATGTAAAGATACTAATTTGGAAGAATCCAATAATGATGTGACTTGTCAATGTCCACTTGGTTATTCGCCTCTAGGACAACAAGCACCAAATACAACTTGTGTTTATTTTGATATATCATCAACACCTAGTATTTCTAGTAAATTAGTAACAACGACTATGGGTTCTAATATATCAACACCTTCATCATTATCAAATACAGGAACAACTACAATAAATAGGACTGGATCCATTATAAATACAATGACAGTACAAAATCATACTACAAATAATATAGTGACAAGTGGAAATGTTTTGAACAATATAGATAGTGAATCAAAGAAAGGACTTGATTATGTTGGTAAAGTAGTGCTTACTATTATTGGTGTTGTTATTCTAATAATTATTATACTAAGTTTTGTTATATATCATATAATAAAGGAAAGAAAAAAAAAAAAAACCAATTCTAATAATAAGAGGAATGATGTTGAATTTTCATTACTTGAAGATGAATCAACAAAACCTAATGAAATAAAATTTGTGGTTACAAAAAATATATTTATTACTAATAAACTAGAAATAATTCCTGAAAGTATAAAAACTGACACACATAAAAAACTATACAATTCGGATTATCAAACAACATTGAAATATATCTTATCGAAATTAGTGCAATCTGAATCCCCTTTGTTTGTATTTATTTATGATAAATTGATCAAAGTAACAGATGCCGACAAAAAAAAAGAGATATCTAATAGTATAGTTGTTGTTTTTCAACTTACTATAAATATAAATGAACCTTCCAATGACCACATTTTGCAAAATTTTATAATAGAGAAGGAATTATCCAATAAAAACATGCCTTTTAGAAGTATATCTGTTCCTTCTGGTATGATCTCCTATTATATTAACATCATCGGAAGAGAAATTCTTAAGGAAGCATTAGGAGACAAAATTAATTCAATTTGTAAGTCTGATTCTTATGACTTTGAAATCAATCCCGAACATCTAAAAAAATCAAACATTCTCGAAAATTGGAAAATGTGGAAACCAAAAAACGCTATGAATGTTTGTGAAATATTAGAGAGGAATCAAAACAATTTGTCAAAAATTACTGTGGAAATATTAGACAAAATAATTGAATCTGTTGAAAAGACGCCTAATAGAATTAAAATGTGTTTGGCTACAATATATACTTCATTACAAAAGATGGTAACAGAAACAAAACAAAATTATTCAAACGACGGTGATACTAATTTGAAGGGCAATTACTTTCATATTGAGGCGTTTAGTAATTTATTGTTCCTACGATTTTGGATTCCTTCTATATCTGACCCTAAAAAACATGATATTATAGGAGAAAACGTAAAAATAAGTGAAAGATCACAAAGAACGCTTTCATGTATTGCAAGATTATTGCAAAAATTAGCAAATTTCCAAGTTTTTAAATCATGGGATACTAGTAAAAAAAACGTTTTCGAACCAATGAATGATAAATTTTTAACAGAAGAAAACAAAGAGAAGATAAGAAATTACTATAATAAAATAATACAAGAAAAAGATATAAAACATGATAAAAAAGATATTATAATACCAAAAAATATTGAAAATAATGCACGAAAAACAATTTTTAAGTTTTTGATAGAACATGAAATTGAGATAAAAACAAAATTATTTTACGAAGATGACAAAAACGAATATGACATGATTTTTAATACACAAATCCCTTCTATTGATGAAAAAAAAAACAAATAAAAAAATGTTAGAGACAAAGTTTTTTTTTTTTTTATATTATTTAAAAAAATCGATTTTGATAGGAAGTAGACCACTTATAAGAGGTTTTACAAAATCACGTACCCCAAATTCTTATAAGAGCTCCAATTAGTGTTCTCTTAAAATCACGTGTTCAGAGCTCTTAAAAAATCACGTGATCAGATCTCTTATAAAATCACGTGGTCAGAGCTCTCAAAAAATCACGTGGTCAGAGCTCTCAAAAAATCACGTGATCAGAGCTCTCTTGACCTATAAAAATTATTTTCGAAAAAAAAAGGTAATAATATTGTACTATTTTATTTAAAATTTAAATTAAATAATATACAATATTATTATATTGGTAAATATAATAATAGTAGAAATAAAGGATTATCTTATTTACAACCATTACCAAATATTAAATAAATTTTTTAGAAATTATTTATAAATACCATTTAAATTATCCATAATATTAAAATAATTATTAAAGCTTAAAATGCTCAATTGGATTTTAAATTATTATAAGTATCGAATGGGGTATTATTTGTAATAAAAAAAAAATAATTATAATATGAAACGAAAACGAGAACGAAAACGAAAAGAAATCATAGAACCAATTCATATTGAAACACTACCTGTTGAAATCAAAAAAATAATTTTAAGTTATCTCTCAAAAAAAAAAAGAAAAAATATAATAGCATTACTATCTAAAAAATGGTACTATATTTATTGGTTTCAATTTGTTTCTGTATTGTATATACATACGAAATTTATAGAATTCTGTAATAGATTTAAAAAAAAATCAAATTTTTCAGAAAATATTAAGGTTATTTTTTTTAGTAACAAAGTATTTGATAATGATTTGATTGTATGTCAAATATTTAAGAATTTACAACATTTTGATATTAGTGGTTGTTTTAATATTAGTGATAATGGAATATCTTATTTAAAATTATTACCTAATTTACAACATCTTGATATTAGTTTTTGTAAAAATATTACTGATAATGGAATATCTTATTTAAAATTATTAACTAATTTACAACGTCTTGAAATTGGTTATTGTGATAATAATATTACTGACAATGGATTATCTTATTTAAAATTATTGACTAATTTACAACATTTTAATATTAGTAGGTGTATAAATATTAGTGATATTGGATTATCTTATTTACAACCATTAATTAATTTACAACATCTTAATATTGGTTATTGTTATAAGATTACTGATATTGGAATATCTTATTTAAAATTATTAACAAATTTACAACATCTAAATATTGGTTATTGTTCTAAAATTACTGATAATGGATTATCTTATTTACAATTATTAACAAATATTAAATATCTTAATTTTGAAAATATTAGCGGGTGTAATATTAGTGATAATGGATTATCTTATTTACAATTATTAACTAATATACAACATCTTAATATTAAAGGTTGTAATAAAATTACTGATAATGGAATATCTTATTTAAAATTATTAACTAATATTAAATATCTCAAAATTAGTAGTTGTGTTAATATTACTGATACCGGATTGGAGTATTTAAAATTGTTAATTAATATACAACATCTTGCGATTAGTCATTGTTTTAAAATCACTGATGTTGGATTATCTTATTTAAAATTATTAACAAATTTACAACATCTTAATATTAGTTATTGTAGAAATATTACAGATATTGGAATATCTTATTTAAAATTATTAACAAATTTACAACGTCTTGAAAATTTCAATTGATGAACTACAGTATTTTATAATATGAACTAATTATTCATTATTTTATTTCTTCTTTAATTAATAAAGAAAATTGAGGATTCAATGTTAATTCTTTTAGACAACAAATAACTTTTTTAGGTTTAAAAATTAATTTTTTAATCTTTATTCTATAATTTATTTTATTTAAAAAACTAATAATTTAATATAGGTATATAATATATTATATTATATATAATTTAAACCTATTAAATTTGTAATATTTTAAAAACTTTAAATAAATTACTGGAGGTATTTGCTCCTACTATTGGTTTTTTTATGTATAAAACATATTAATGTGCATTTTGTGAAATATGAAAAACTACAAATTAAAGAAAATTAAGTCACATCTCAGAACATTATTCATTTCAAATTGTTTCAAAAATTAATGATGATTATCATTTATTACTGTTTAATTTTCACAGTAGTAAGAAAAAATGGAAGTTAGATATTCCTGATATTGGTGTAGCTCATGAAATCAATCATGCTCATTTTCTCGTTCATTTCAATATAGATAAAGAAACATTTAATAAGCTATGTGAAAGAAATCAATCGGAATTAATTTTTGAATCAACAAAATAACAATTACTTAAATTAAAAATTTAATTAAAACTAACTTAAATTAAAAAGTTATTTATTTTTAATAAATAATTTATTAAGTTTATATATTATATAAATTAATTTTCATTTAAATTATATTGTAATACGAAATTCATGATATGCTCTAATAGCAGAACTAAGGAATTCTCCATTTTGATCACTATTTAAAACATTTGCTAGCATTAATTCATCTAATGCATTTTTTACACAAGATTGATAAGTTGAAAAAGTAGTTAAAGTACTTTTAAAATCACAAGGAATTTCAGGAAAATATGTAAAAGAACTAGAAACAACACCAAACAATGCATTCCATGTACCTCCATGTGCACTTCCACTAGGCCAAAATATTTCTATATCAGCTTTAGTAGATTCTGCAAGACCAAATACTTTAGTTGATGAATCTTGTGCACCTTGACTAGCTCCTCCTAAGACAGGTCTTGAAGTAGTCTTTGTTTCTATAAATCCTTTTTTTTTTGGAGTAACAAAAATAGTACCACCAAATCCATTACGATTCATTTTACCTAAAGTGGTTATACCAAAAGTTCCCATAAGTTTCACTTTTATATAATGACCACTAATAGCACCAACTGAAAGTTCAATAGACAATTCACCATCTGCACGACTATGATTTGGATCCCAAAGAAAATTTGGAAATGGTAAAGTAGGATGTGGTACTAATTGTTGAATAAGAAAAGTTCTATTATCCCAAGGAGAATCTAATTGTACTGTATTTAAAGTAATTTTAGATGTTGGAACATTAATATTTGGTGTAGAAGCTGTTACAATATCTAATAAACCATCACCATTTAAATCACCTGTACAAACTCCGTGTACTTCTCGTAATAGATAATCTGTACCACTATTAGAAAGTGCATTAAAATCAGGGAAAAAATTTCCAGTACATAATCCTTGATTTATTAATATAATACCTTCATTATCTGAAATACCTACAGTAGGTGAGCTTACATGGAAATTACCAAAATAAGCAAGATCAGGATCACCATCTAAATCAAAATCAGCAAATGAACATCCCCATCCAAAAGGTGTTGCATTTAAACCTCCAGCTGATGCATCATTAATAAATTTTCTAGTACCATTTGGAAATACTTTTTGAGTAAACCATCTTGAATTGTATCTTGTATCATTAGTTCTATTTGTTTGTGCATTTGTATATGTTCCAAAATTTGTAGAAAAAAAATCTTGATGTCCATCACAATTATAATCTGCAAAATCAAAACCCATCCATGAAGATCCAGTACCTTCTGGTCCAAATATTTCTAAACCTAAATCAGCTGTGATTTCAGTAAAAAATCCTGTACCATTATTATCAAAAAATCTTGTCCATCCAGGTGCTATAGGATTACTTGGTTCATTAGGTGAAATTACTTGATCATCACTAATAACCCAATCCATATCTCCATCTAAATCATAATCAACTAAAACAACTGCCCAATTTCTATTTCTTAAAGCTGTTAATTGAGGAGATGTATCATTTACGAATTGAAAATTACCAATATTTTTTAATAAAACTTTTGGTTCACGTACAATAGGTTCTCCATTAAAAGGATTTATATCAAATCTTACTTCAAGACCACCAACTGTCATATTCATAATATTAGTAACTGCTATATCTAAAAGTCCATCATTATTCACATCACCCATAGAACATGAGAATGGATGAAAAGGTACAGTAAGTGGAGTAATACCACTTGATGCGGTTACATCCGAAAATGTACCATCTCCATTGTTTTTTAGAATATGATCTGTTTCTGGCCAATTTCCGACATAAATGTCATCCCAACCATCATTATTCAAATCACCGAAACAGACTGCGCCTGATTCAACATCATTTAACTGTGTACCTGAAGCAAAACCAACATCCGTGAAAAAAGGTGGATCATTTCCATCGTTTCGATAAAGTGAATTATTAAATCCTTTTCCATTAGTAACATATATATCTTCATGCCCATCATTATTATAATCAATTATAATAACGGTTCCTTCGCCCCTTGGCCATCCTGGAAAACTGAGAAAATCAAATTGAGTCACTGGATCTTTAGCAATTACTTCTTCCGCTTTTACATTATTTGGACCCGGTCCTCTTCTAAAAGGTGTAGATAATGCATTAAGTTTTGTAATATCTTTGAATTCTAAACCCGCATTACACAAAGTTATAAGAAATAAAATTTCGATCAAGAAAATAAAATATTTTGATGAATAAAACATTTTATTTTTCACCTTTTTCACGGTTTTTTTTCTTTTATATATATATATATATCAAAAGAAATTCAATCATTTTATATCTTTTTTTTATAATATATATATATATAAATTAATTTAATTATTAACTTAAAAATAAGAAAACTCGAAAAAAAAAAATGTCTTGTTTTTTAAGTTTTTTAAATTCTATGAAAAAACATTATTTTCTTACAATTTTCAGTGTACTTTTTTGTATATTCTCTGGATTTATTTTTAAACTTTTACTCTTTGTGTTTGATAATCAAATAATTAGACCTTTAAAATATATTATAAAAATAGATTTTGATTTATTATGGTATACAACAATTATAACATTTATTTTTATTTTAATAGTAATATTAGTGCAATGTTGTGTATATAAAATGAATTATAAACAAAAAAACCCACTAGAAATAATTAATATTAGTAATAATCTACAAGAAATTATAGTAAATAAAGTGAAAGTTTAATAATAAAATAAATTTGATTTTTTTTTTAATTTAGTTTTGTTTTTCAATTTATAAATGAAAAATATATATATAAATATATATAGAAATATAAATAAAAATGAAATATAATAATTAAAAAATCAAAGTGAAAGAAAAAAAAAGAAAAAAAATGAAATGGAATTTTGCGATGTTTGTAAAACTACAAAGTCTCATTGGATGTGTAGTAAATGTAAAAAAAAAAAATATTGTTCTTATTCTTGTCAACATCATGATTGGTTTTCAAACAAACATGATTTAGATTGTAATAACACTGAAAATAATATAAATTCAAAAAATAATGATCATCGTTTTTATCATTATTATTGTTGTTCTAATAGTAAAAATGGCTTCAATGAAAGAGAAATTGTTTCCATTCCATTTCCTAAATTAAAAATTAATTCGCCTCCTTTATTATATTATTATAAAAAAGAATATGAATACCGTAAAAGAATTTATAGTAACGAATTAAAGAAAGGTCTATATCATATAAATGAAAGAATACCTATATTTTATCAATTTATCGATCCTAATATTACTGTAATTCGAGATGATTTACTTTGTGGTGGAACAAAAAGTAGATTTTTATCTAAAATATTATCTAGACCTGAATATAATCACTACGATGTATATATTTATAATTCTTCTCGGTATGAAAGTGCACAAATTACTCTCGCTATTGCATTAAAACAACTTAAAAAAGATTTACCAGAACTATTTCCAAAAACAAATAAAGCAATTGTATTTACACCTAGAATTACATTTGGTGAGAAAATAGCTGCTTTCACAAAAATATCTGAATTATTAGGAGCACAAATTATTTATGTAAATACCGCAATAGAGAATATAAATGAGAAAATAAATGAATATAGACAAAAAATAAAAAGAGAACAAGGAATGACTTCTGTTGTTTTACCAAGTGGATTTCCTATAAAAACAATGAATAAAGAAATTGAAAATTTTGGAAAAAGAATTAAAAATAAATTAGGTGTTTTTGATCAATGTTGGATTTCAGTAGGAAGTGGAACACTTGTAAGAGGTTTACAAATATCAAATATAGCACATGAATTTTATGCTGTTTTAGTAACGGGTGAGTTTTTAGAAAAAAAAAAAAAATCAATATCTAAGCAATATATTGGATCAAATATTATTCTTATAAATGTAGATATAAAATTTAATGAAAGAATAAATTATAAAAATGCACCACCTTATCCTTCTGCAACATATTATGATGCAAAAGTATGGAAATATGCAAAATCGGAAGCTTTAAAAATGCCAGACAAAAAATTTCTAATATGGAATGTTATGTAAATATTGGAATTTACTATAGTTTTATTATAGTAAAAAAAAAGAAAAAGAAAAATAAACATTAAATTAAAAAAATATAAACTTTTAAAATATATTAGTATAAATATATTAATATAGATATTATTATTATTTTTTTTTTTTTTTTCATTTTTTATAAAAATATATATTTTGTGAAACAGATAAATGCCATAGAACAATTCTTTTATATTCATTTTGGTAGAATTTAATATCTTTATATCTGCCAACATTTTCTGGTTTGACAAATTCTTTTTCAAGAACTGGAATTACCATTATATTAGAAGGTATATATATGGTTCTATAGGATTTCAAATTTTTTAATAAATCTTGATTACCATTTTTTTCGATTTGAATGATCACTTCGTTTTTTTTTTGGATTTGATTTTTAATAATATTATATGAACTTTTAATATCACTTTCATCAGTGTAAATATAATCTCTATTTTTCAACATATTTACTAATAATTTAATATCATCTAAAGATCGATTTGTATATTCTACTGAAGAAAGATTCTTTTGATCTCCAATGAAATTAGAAATACGTTGTACTGTATTTATAGCTTCATTATATTCCCCCCAATTTAATATAATTATATTACATAATTTTTTATGCAATAATCTTAAAAACAAAATAAAGTGAATATCATCAATTCCTTCATAATACCATAAAGGAATATCCTAAATAAAAAAAACATTTAAAAAAAAAAAAAAATAATAATAATAATAATAATTAAAAAAAAAACATTATGATTTTACTTTTTCTGCTTCTCTTTTTCTAACTTCCTCTACTCTATTTTTACATTTTGACGGTTCTGTATTTAATAATATAAAGTATTTTATATTATTAAAAAAAGAGAGTTTTTCTAATTGATCCATATTAGCTCCAAATGTTTTCTCATATACTTTAATTTCTTCTTCATTAATAGATCCAATCAAATGATTCCTATACAAAAAAAAAGAAAAAAATCAATAAAATTGTTTTTTTGTTTTTTTTCTTTTTTTTGTCAGTCTTTACATATATGTATACAACGAACCAAAAAGCAAATATATAATCTCCTATCATACTTCTATCCCATAGAAATAATTCTGGTGGGTTTTTTTTAGACTGGTCTGAATTTTTATTTCTTTTTATATCATATAAAGCAAACCTTAATTGATTCATTCTTGTGGATAACATATAAATTTGAAACATGTAACCGTATTTTTTCTATTTTATTTTTTATTTCAATTAAAATCCGGAAAAAAAAAAGAAAAGAAATTAAACCTTATCTTCATAAAACAAAGACAAAAGCCCTTTATTTACATCTTCTTTATATATAATACATTGACTATTATATATATTCTTTAGT
>SDBT01008962.1_pt1 | contig 16276 bp, 17 predicted proteins | sample 2277101 | NCBI WGS metagenome assembly SDBT01 (sample SAMN10404973, study PRJNA504765) | marine sediment metagenome | isolation source: marine sediment core GS10_PC15, 103 cmbsf | place: Arctic Ocean: Southern Knipovich Ridge | collected 2010 | reverse complement strand
TGTGGTTATGGCGCATTTAAACTCTCTGCTTTTTTTGAAGATGAAGGTGATCCAGAAAATGAATTGCAGTCAATAAAACATAGCCCTATCTTCAACGCCTACAATACGGTCTTTTGGGATAATAATGCAAAGCGACCGGATAAGCAGGATGCTGATCGATGCGTTGAACTTATTGCCTTTACTCTAGAAGCTTTCAAAGATAAATGGCCTGATGCTGATCCAGTTACGGCCTATACACCAAATAATTTCAGCGAAATAAATAGTCAGTTTAATAAGCCGAAAGTAATCTATGTTGCAAAGCGTTATGACATCGTTAAAAAATCAGAGACAGTCTTTGTCTACGGTAATATTCAGACAGGTAAAATAGAAACTTACAGTGAAGAAGATAATGAGTTAATTAAGGATGAACTTAGAAAGGATAAGAACAGAGAATTCAAACGCAAGCGCAAAGTTGTAAAGCAACACGTAGACACAGTTGTGTTCAGCGGCGCTGAGATACTCGAACCACCAAAGCGTATCGCTGGCAAATGGATCCCGATTATACCCATGTATGGTTATCGTCACTATGCTGCCAGTAATATTGAATGGTACAGCGGACTAGTTAGAGATTTAAAAGATGCGGCTCGTCTGTATGTTGTTCTAATCTCACAAATTACTGAAAACGCTATGTCCGGGACACAAAAGAAGCCTATTTTTGACCCCAAACAAATGAACAACCCGGATATAAAGGCGACATGGGCAGATAAAAACAATTTGCCTTATTTATTAGCTGAGTCACTTCGAGATAAAGATGACAATCTTATACAAACCGGCCCTATAGCATACGACGAACCAGGACAATTAGATCCAAGTATCGCAGTACTAATGCAAATTGTGCCTGACTTTATTCAAAGCGTGACAGGCGGAACACCACAAGATATTACCGATGAGAATATGTCGGGCAAGCTTTTCAGAGCAATCCAAAAGAGAGTAGATTTAAGTACACAAGTTGTGAACAACAACATCATTGATGCCATTGTTTGGTCAGGTGAAGTTTATAAAGATATGGCGTTGGATGGTATTTACAATGTTGAACGTATGGTTAGTACGGTTGGCGAAGATGACACAGAAGGGCGTAAACAACTTCTCAATCATGTATTTGACGATCAATCAGGCAGAGTAATCGAATCCAATGATTTAAGTGATAAAAAGTTCAAGGTTTATCCTGATGCTGGACCACAATACGAAACACTGCGCGAAGAAACAACGGAAGATTTGAAGAAAGTTCTCGATGTACTACCTAATATACCAGGAGGAGAAAAATACATTGCTCCTGTATTAGCGACTCTATTCGATAGCATGGAGGGCGTTGGTCTTGGTCCACTGAAGAAACTAAACCGTAGAATTATGATAACGGAAGGTTTGATTGAGCCTGAAACGGATGAAGAGAAGCAATTCTTAGCGCAGTCTCAAGAACAAGCAAAACAACCCACTGAGCAAGAGCAACTTATACAAGCTGCCGCACAACAAGCATCAGGTGAAGCGCAGGAACGACAATCAAAGGTCTTGGTCAATGCGGCTGATGCTGATAAGAAGCATGCTGAAACACAGAAAATATTATCTGATATTGGTGTTTCACAACAAAGCGCTGAAGACAATAGAGCTAAAACATTGTCAGACATACGAACTCAGGCACAGCAAAATCTACAGGCAGGTGCATCAAGATGAGTGCGCTTAAAGAGTACTTAACTATGATGGGAAGAAAATAAATTATGGCTAATCTTGAATTATTAGCGCTGGACGAAGCAACACCTCAAATTATAGCACCGACGGCCTCAGACACAGGGATAATCGTAGGCGCACTTGATGTTGCCTTAGATATAACCGGCGAAACAATCAATGCTGATGGCGTTACTTCTGCAGGTGATTTAGCTGCAATGGGGTTTTCAGCTACAGAGGGATTGGTTTTAACAGGTCAAGGGTCAGTTAATGACATTACGTTGAAGAACGATCTTGATCAGGCGGTTATGAATATAGCCACTGGTGGTCTTGCTGTAGAATTTACCGGGGCAGTTACAGTAGTGGGTGTGCTTTCATTCGGAAGTCTCGGATCTGTTGTAGCCATTACAGAAGGTGGCACCGGTGCTATTACAGCAGCAGATGCAAGAACCAATCTTGGTGTTGACGCAGCAGGAACCGATAATTCTGTTGACGTAACTCTAGCAGGGACACCTGATTATCTTACTATTTCAGGGCAAGAGATAACCTTGGGGTCAGTTGATTTATCCACTGATATCACAGGTAATCTTTCAGTTAATAACTTAAATAGCGGTACAGATGCATCCGCGACTTCTTTTTGGAGAGGAGACGGGGTGTGGGTTACACCTGCTGGCGGAGGAAATGTATCCACTTCTGGCACTCCAGTAATTGATGATATTCCACGGTTTATAAACGCAACAGACATAGAAGGACGAAGTGCCGCTGAATTTAAAGCGGACTTGGATTTAGAGGTTGGTGTTGATCTCCAAGCTTTTAACGCTGGCATTTCTTCGGTACCAAAGATTCAAGGCAAGGAAACGATATGGATACCGGCAGGCACAATGACACCTTTAACGACAAATGGCAGCGCAGCGCTGGCACAAGTCGAAGGAACAGCAGGTCGACCTGAACAACAAACACTTGATTTTGATGCAACAACGGCAGAAAGCGTGCAATTCTCAGTCTCGTTTCCAAAGTCATGGGATAAAGGAACCGTTTCATTCCAGGTATTCTGGACAGGACTTGCCGGGGCTGGTGGTGTCGTGTGGGAAATGGAGGGCGTATCAATCGCAGATGATGATCCTATTGATACAGTTTATGGCACACCTGTCGAAATAACAGATACTTTTATCGCAGCAGATGACTTGATGGTTAGCGCGGAATCGGGTGCTATCACTATTGCAGGCACACCAGGAGATGATGAGCTTGTCTATTTTAAGTTTAGTCGTGATCCTGTAAATGCATCAGACACCAGAGCAGTAGATTCTAATGTCCTCGGAGTGAAATTCTTTTTCACTACTGATGCAGGTAATGATGCATGAGTTTTGGTTATGGTATTTTAGGCTTCGGTAAAACCGTTGGTGGGGCAAGTGCTATTGAAGTCTTTATTTCAAGTAATACCTCAAACTTTAATCTACGCACTGAGTTAATAGATAATCATGCTTACGATGGGACTAGCGCAGTCAATGTAATAGTGACTGTTGAAGCGGCTGTTATTGTTTCATCAACTACAACAGCAACTGCAGCTTTTGCAACTGGAACTATCGGTGTCGGCAGTGAGATTACCTTAATCAATGACGGTCAGATAATTGGTCGCGGCGGTAATGGCGGTAGTGGTAACGGTGGTGCTGGCAGCGCTGCTGGTGATTCGATGGATATTGAAATTGATATTACTATCGACAATGATAATGGCGATATTTTTGGCGGCGGTGGCGGCGGTGGTTCAGGCGGTGATGCTGGCTGCTTTTTGCCAATGCCACCTTTTTCTTTCTGCGGAACTGCCGCCACTGGTGGTGGAGGTGGTGGTGCAGGCGTAAGTACAGGGGGCACTCTAGGTTCGTCGACGGGTTGCGGTACTAATTCTGGTGCTGGTAATGGCGGTGCAGGCACTTTAGAAGCAAACGGCAGCGGTGGTAGTGGTAGTACTTGTTCCGTTGGAGGTGTCGGTGGTCCTGGCGGTGCTGGCGGTGCTAATGGTGCTGCAGGTATTACTGGCACTACTGGCACCGGTGCTGGCGGTGGTGCAGGCGGTGCTGGTGGAGCAGCTGGTAAGGCTATTGAGCTAAACGGAAACACAGCCACTTTTACAGCAGGCAATAATCCAGCTCAAGTGAAAGGCGCTGTGTCTTGATATTTAAAAAGCACCCACCATTGGTAGTTAGTAATGGGTACTTTGTAAGACATTATATATTGCCACCCAATAAATATTTTAATGTTTATATGCATGTTTGGAATCAGGATTTAGGTAGTCCAACAGGACAAGAGTGGCATCGACATAGTAGGTGGTGGTTATGTTTGGGTATTGTTATTAAAGGTTGTGCTCATGTATATGGTTATGATGATAAAGAATGCAGAATATTAAAAGTGGGTGATTGGCATTGTTTTACTGATAAGTATTGGCATCGAGTTGATTTCTTTGTCAAAGAGACTAAGACCTTATTTATGCACTTAGGCAATGCTGTGTATGACGCAACATCTGCTGATATAGATGAGTATAATAAACGCAACAACATAGAAAAATTTAATGATACACGTTTCCTGGAACGTTAAACCAGTTGGGTCATTTGGCCATACTCTATAAACCATTAAGAGGAAAATCTCATGGGTGATACAGCGGAAAACTTAGAAGCAAACGAGACTGAAGAGCAAGAAACAGAAGTATTGGAAACTGAAGAGGAATTAGTTGTCAAAACTGATGCCGATTCGGAAGAAACTACGGAAACGGAAGTTGAAGAAGTCGAGATTGTTCGAGAGTCAAAAGGTTCGCAACCTGACATCGATACTCAAACAGGTATTCGGAAACGAATAAATAAGTTAACTAACAAGGCTGCTTTAGCAAATGAGGAGGCGAGTGAGGCGAGGACTGAAAGTCTGATATTGAAAGAACAATTAAAAGTTCAGGAGATAACGATAAACCAGTTAAAAAACACTCAAGTCGCTCCAACGCAACCCAACCCCGATGATTTTGATGAGGGCAGATTAGATCCTAAGTTTGTAAAAAAACAGGACGAATATACTCAGTCAATCATTCGGCAACAGGTGGCAACTGAAGTTGCTGAAGCAGCTAAGAAAACCGAAACAGAAGTAAATCTTAATGCTGAATCTGCAAAGCTACGGATCAAACAGGAAGAACATTATGGTCGTGCTTATAAGATGGGCGTTAAGGATTACAATGAGACGGAAGATTTAGCCTTTGGTGTATTAAATGACGTGTTAGGAGAAAAACTAGGCGGAAAATTTGCCGATAAAATTGTTAGTTTTAAGGACTCTCAAGTTATTTTATACTATCTAGGTAAGAATCTGACTGAAGCGGAAAAGTTAGTTAGCTTAATAAAATCCGATCCTGTTGAAGGTGTCCTTGAACTTGGACGGCTTAGTTCTGAATTAAAGATTAAACCGAAATCAACCACAGCTCCCGATCCCGATGAGGAAATTAAAGGTGACATGAAGCCTGGCGCCAGCGCTATTGAAAAGAAGTTGGAAAAGCTACGCGAACAGGCAGCAGAATCTGGCAACATGAAACCACTGATGGACTTCAAACGAGAGCATAAATTATAAACCCATGAGGTAAACCACAATGGCCAATTCTTTTTCCAAAGAAGAGATTGTATTCTTCGAGCAAGTGCTCGCGGGATTTGATCCCAACAACATTACTGCACGACAAGTAATGAAATTTAAACCACCGTCTACTCAGTTTGAGCGTTCGGCTCTGACAGTTCATCGTCCGGTTCCGTACATCACACTTGGTACTGAAGGTTTAACCCTAGCCGAAGCGGCGTTTGCTGATAGAACTCAATTAACAGTTCCGTCAACATTGAATGCGAACGTAGGCGCACCGTCTGACATCAAGAACGTACCGTTCAAGATGACAGCGGTTGAGCTAAACGATCCAATGCAACGTGACCGGATTTCTACTGCAGCAGTACAGCAGCTATCAGCTATTGTCGATAGTATAGTAGCAACCGAGGTCAAAAATAAAGGATCTCTGTTCATTAAACAAGCAGCACCGATTACTACTTACAGCCAGATAGCAAAGGCCGAAGAAGTAATGACCATCCGCGATGTTCCATTGACTGCACCACGCACGTTGATTATGAACGCAGCGGATTATAATGGTGTGGCTGGTGACTTGGCGAAACGTGATGCTCCACCAACGGGTGTGTCTTTGTCTGCTTTCGAGCGTTCTAAGATCCCAACCGTTGCAACCTTTGATTCATTCAAAGCGAGCTTCATGCCTACCCAGGCTTTTACAGCTGCAGCAGGTTATCTGCTTAATGGCGCTAACCAGGATCACGATCCACTGTCTACTGATGCCAACGGTAACAACGTTGACAACCGGACACAGGATCTGCTCATCGATACTGGAACTGGCGATGTCAATGAAGGCGATGCTTTCACGATTGCTGGTGTGTTTGCAGTGAGTCACATACACAAGAATATTACTGCCGAGTTGCAGACATTCCGTGTTACTTCCACAGCTGGCGCAGCTGGTACTCAGTCGATAACAATCACTCCGGCGATTGTTACCAGAACAGGTGGTGGTGGTGCTCAGGCAAACATTGATTATGAGAACTGTTCGGTTATACCAGCAGATGGTGCTGTAATGACGTTTCTGAACATTACAAACGACCAACCTTCCAATATCTTTTTCGTTAATGAAGCCGTTGAAATTGTTCACGGTTCACTAGCGACGATGGACTTGGATGGTGCTGGCGTTGCTACCATGTCAATGGCTACCGATAGCGGCATAGAAATACTGTTTGCTAAAGGTTCTGAGGTACGAGGCTTAACCACTGAGTATCGTTTGACAATGTGGATGACTGCCAATGTTCTCATTCCTGAGATGTGCGGTAACATCATCGGAAGCCCATAGTCATAGATTAAAACTGATACGAGTTTGTTTGATTTTTAGGGGAGGGCGTATCCCTTCCCCTATATCCATATTCACAAAAAAGAGGAATTTATAATGCCAAGAACTACATCATCACAAGAAGGCGTGTTCGCAGCAAAAGGACACGATGAAGGATTCGGGCCGGTCGCCAGATATAAGGATGGCGATGTTCATGTATGTAATACAGCGGAAGAATTAGCTGAGTTCGATGAAAATGGATGGAAGGATGAGCCGCAACCAAAGAAAGCAGTTAAACCAAAGTCTGCAAAGAAAAAAGAAGATAAATAAATGAGTACGGGAACTAGTCTAATACAAAAGGCGCTGCGGAAAATAGGCGCTCACTCTAAAATCAGGGAAGCCAGCGCAGAGTCTATCGGAGAGGGTCTTGATTCTCTAAACTCCATGCTTCAGTTATGGTTATCTCGAGGTATCGATTTAGGTATTGTGCCGCTTGATGCGCCCGGCGATGAATTAGGGGAGCCTGCTGATACTACTCAGGCCATTACAGAAAGCCTGGCTATTATATTAGCGCCCGACAGAGAAGGGGGGAAAGAGGTTGTTTCCCCGACTCTGAGAAGCAATGCAAGAGATAGCTTTAATATGGTTAAGTCGTTATATCAAAATCATACTATCCCAACTAAAGTTCTTTCAAGTACAACGCCAAGAGGTGCTGGAAATACTCGTGGAAGCGGGGACCGGCGTATATTTTTTAACTCTCAAGCCGAGCTAGAAAATTAATGAGGGCTGAATTCCCAAGAGGTTTTGAAGGGACTGAGAACCTTCCTGAGACTAACAGGGACTTACGAAATTGTTTTAACAATGGAAACAATGTAATCATAACTCGGCCTGGTGTAGCGTCAATTAGTACGCCAAGTGGTGTTGCAAGAGGTGGGTTTGAGTGGAATGGATCTCTCTACGAGGTTTACTCCGGTGATTTAATAAGAATCACTGACGTCACTACAGGCGCATTTACTACTGTTGGTGTTATTACTGGTTCTGACAATATAAAATTTGCAATTGGTTTTAATACAGCTGTTATTTTAGTTCCAGACGGTGAGATTTACACTTTAGACAAGTTAGATGCGGTAGTTGTCATTTCTGGTAATGCTAATTTTGTACCTTGTGTTGATGTAACGCACATTAATGGCCGGTTTGTTTATATTCCGACTGACGGAGATCCGGCTTTCTTCTCAGATGTAGGTGCTGCGGGAACGGTACAAGTATTAAGCTTCTTTGATGCTGAGAATTTACCTGACAAGAATAACGTTTGTTTTAACCTGAGAGAAACGCTTTACATAGGAGGCACAGATTCATTTCAACCTTTCCGTGATACAGGCGCAAGTCCAGTGCCTTTTGTAGGCACACCGGGTTCACGAATATTAAACGGGTTCATTGGTGGTCTTCAGGAGTTTGGCGATACGTTTTTGTTTGTTGGCAAAGAGAAAGATCAGGACCAGGGCATTTATAATATAACGCAAGGTGGCGCCAGGAAAATATCAAACGAGCGGATCGATTTATTATTATCTACATATGAAGTTGAAGAACTGGAAAAAATTAAAACACAAAGATTTAAATGGCGGGGTTATGACATCGTTACATTTAAGCTTAGTCTTGATTCATTTGGTTTCGCAGGCGGGAATTGGTTCACATTAGATACTGTCATTAATGATGTATCAAGACCCTGGAGTGCAGATTTTATTACTGAATTTGAAAAAACATATTTTGTTGCAAACAATGATTCGTTCGGAAAATTAGATAAAGTTAATACAGACTTTGGATCTAAAATAACAAGAATTATAAGGATGTCTTTTGAGCAAGAAGATGGAGATGACTTTTCTTTTCAATCACTTGAACTAGGCATTTCTCAAGGGTTTAATCCCTCTACGGGATTTACTGTAGGTTCGCTTACTGTACTTAATTCATCTATCACTGCATTCACAGTTCCTTTAATAGTATTAAATTCCAGTTTAGATGAATTTAATGTTTCAAGTGATGCGTTGAATTCTAACGGCAGCACTTTTACAGTCGGCGCAGAAGATTCAGTTAATCCTGCAGGTTCTGTAGGTCTTAGAACAAGTGATGACAATGTACTTTTTGGCGACTACGCATTTGAAGAAACAGGAGCTGTTGGTGAGTATGGTAAAAAGCTTGTTTGGAACTATCCAGGTGGTTTAGGTACATACCCTGGTTTCATGGGAATTGAACTCTACACTACTGACGATATTGAATTCTCCTCTAGTTATATAATTTTAAAATGACATGACTAATAAGCTAGTTAGCCAAGTAGATCACGGAAACCCAATAGGTCAGGTTGAGTTTGGAGCCGATGATAAAATGCAAAGTAGACCTGTATTCGCCTCTCAAGTAGAACAAAACTTTAGGGATGATCTAGTTTCAAAACTTAATACAGATCTATTTGGAGCCGTTGTTCTATTTTCTTCTTATGCAGTTGCGGATGTTCCCACTGCATCTGAAAATGAAGATGGTGTTATTATTGTTACTGATGAAGTTGGTGGTCGTACCCTTGCAACAAGTGATGGTGCTAATTGGTTAAGAGTTTCAGATGGGGCAGTTATATCATGAATATAATAGAGGTGGAAAATGATTGAAGTAAGACGTGATAGAGCTAAAGGGCGACACTGCGAAATCTTCGGATTTTTAGACGATTTGTTCGGTGATACTGGTGCGCCAGGAGAGGCGAGTGCCTTTGCTCAACAACAGAATCTAGCTGCAGAAAAAAGAATAGAAAGTGGGCTATCTAGTACAATCGGGAGGCTCGATCCATTCTTACAAGCTGGAACTGATGCGCTACCTGGAGTTATTCAAGGTACAACGGCAGGTGGTCTTGATGAGCGTATAGGGGATATTGCAGGCACAGGTAGCTTTCAAAACTTAATAGCAGAACGTCAACGAGCCTTACAAGGACAACTATCAGCCGGGGGATTGACACGCTCTGGTACAGCATTACAAGAAGCGTCAAATTTAACTCAAGAATCATTGTTTGATATTGAAGAATTATTGTCAGGTCGGTTACAGGGTCTTACGAATTTGGGGCAGCGGACAGCCGTACAGCAGGGAGGGTTCGAGCAGGGTGCAGCAACAAATATTGCTCAGTTGCGTACTTCAACAGGAGCAACAGGTGCTGAAGGTATTTTGCAGTCGGCAAATGCCAGGCAGCAAAGAGATCAGGCAATATTTAACACAGTAACTTCGTTCTTATTCTAAGGTGATTACCTAATGGCAAATTTTGCAAGACCAAGATTAATACAGAATTCATTAGATCCAAATGCAACTTCAAACCAAATACTTGGCGCGAGAGGTAGGTCAGCGAATGCAGCAACTGCTGGATTAAGCGGAAATTTTGCAAACGCAGGTCTTGTAGGAGCTCTATTCGGTCAAAATGTTGAAGATGTTCTTTTGCCAGAACAAGCAGGTGGACAACCACAACAACAACAACCACAACAAGCGGCACCACAACCACAACAAGCAGTTGGTGGAATTAACTCAGCACAGCAACAGGCGATTGATGAAATAACGCAATTAGAGCCTGAGTTCGGTAAAGCTGTTAACGAGTTAGTATCTAGTGACGATATTGAAGATGACCTTGAGCTTCGACAGCGTTCACAAGAACGTGGTGCTCGTGCCGCTGAAATCAGAGAATTAAAAAGTTTTAATGAAAAGAGGCTAGCATTAATTGAAGATGCAAATAAGAAAGCTGCTGAAGGAGATATAGAGGGAGCACAGCGTAATTTAGAAACGTCAAATCTCCCTGAATCAGAACTCGACCTGAAATTAGAAAAAGCAGCGGTTCTTGCGCGCAGTATTGATCAAGCAACAGCCCCAGCCGGCCAACGACTAATCGAATTACAGGCACAAACACAAGGTCTTGGCTTTACGCGAGAACAAGAAAGAGCCATGTTTAGATTGTCTCCTCAAAAACAGGCGCAATTTATTGAAGTGATTAAATCAAGACAAGGTGCACCACGAGAAGGATTTACTTTGAGCGAAAAACAAACTCGTTTTGATGCGGAAGGTAATATAATAGCGAGAGGTTCTGCTGCTGCTGACTCAGAATTACCTGAGATTATTAAGCAGTCTAATATTTCAGATCAAGGCAATATTGTTACGCGAAATTCTGATGGAACAACTACAGTAACGAAAGTACAAGAAGGTTCAGATATTGCACTCAGCAAACTTCCTGCAGAGCAGCGCGCGTTTGAAGCGCTATTGAAGGGTTTAACGCCTGAACAAAAAACAGAGGCTACAATGATCCGACTAGGTTTGTCGCCACGAGCAGTTGGTAGCGCATCTCAAACGATTGTTGATCAAAACATTACAGAAGCTATTGCTGACTCTGAAGCGACCATAAAACAGAGGGTAAAATTTGCTGAAAAAACAGGCGCGTCCAGGGCTAAAGCTATCGATTCCGGCGTTTTAGCAATACGCAAGATAGATAAAAATTTACGCAACTTGGATAGAGCTAAAGAAGCAATACGCGGCGGTGCGGGTGTAGGCGCGATTGAAAGCAAGTTCCCATCATTCAGGGCAGCATCGGTAGCGCTTGACCAAATACAGGGCGAGTTAGCGCTCGATGTTGTCGGTGCTACTACTTTTGGCGCTCTAAGCAAGGGTGAATTAGATCTTGCTAAAGCTGTTGCATTGCCGACCAATTTAAATAGTGATGAATTAATTGCACATTTAGAAGAAAAACAAGCGGCGCAGACAAAGCTTCGTGACTATTTCAACGAACAGATTCAATTTTTAGATCAAGGCGGTACGGTTGCTGGCTTTCTTAGGGAAAAGGAACGAGGAACGGAATCGCAGAATGCCGGTGGTAAAACAGCCGAACCAATATCAGTCGATTTCTAATGCCTTTTTCAATCCAGACAAAAGACGGAATCACGATCAACAATATCCCCGATGATGTTGCACAAGATTCTGATGTTCTAAAACAACGAGTGGCCACGATTCGCGCAGAAAGAGGCGGAGAACCAGCGCCAGAAATTGCCCCGGTCGAAACACCGGTTGAGCAACCAGCTGCAGCAGAACCACAAGAAGCAGGCTTTGATCCACGTCAATTATTCTCACAATTAGCCGGTGCGCCTGTTGATGCACTAACCGCAGTGGCGAATATCGTCGGTGCCGGCATAACTGATCCAGTTGGCGGTAGCGCTTCGATTCAACGAGGAATTGAATCATTACAAGGGCCGACAGAACTAGCGGCAACATTAGCCACAGGTGCAGTATTGGAACCAGTGGCCGGCGTGGCTGGAATAGCTCAAGCATTAAATCCATTTGCTGAAGAAGGAGCTGGTGCGCGCGCAGTCGAGGCCGTTCAAGGTTTGGGCTTTCAGCCTGGGGAAGCTGGACGAGAAACAGGTGCTGCATTAATTGAAAACATTGCAGAAGTTACACCAGATATAATCAAACAGGCCGGTGGCGACGCCATACGGGTATTTCAGGAGGCTGGCCAAGCAACCAACGAGAGATTCGGACCATTAGCAGCCACAGCGCTTACGATTGCCCCTGCTGCTATTTTAGAAGCCATACCTGGTGGACTTGCCATTAAAAAAGCACGAAACATGCAAGTCTCTATCGCCGATGAGATAGCTGAACAAGCTGTGGATAAGTTAAAAGACGAGGGAGTCGATGCGATAAAGGCCGGTGCGCCACCAGAGGTAAAAGAATATGCAGAAATTGCCGAAGACTTGCGAAAGAAGCGAACAGCCGAGGTAGCTGAACAGGTATTACCCGATCAGGAAATACTCGATGCAGCCGAAGCGTTAAATGTTGATCTCAATCCTTCGCATTATTCAACAAATCGTGCCTTTATCGATGTTGAGAACTCGCTGAAAAGCCGACCAGGTTCAAAGCTAGCCACCATTGAAGAACGTGCCATATTGGATAGCGGTCGCGCAGCTGATAATTTAATCGAAGAGCTCCGAGGTTCAACGGATAAATCATTGCTGGATGTTGATATTAAAGATGAAATAAACGCCCGGATATCTTCACTTGAAGATCAGGCTGGCGTCGCCTATCGCGCTGTTGATGAGGCTATTCCAAATAGTACGCAAGTCAATCCAACAGCATCCAGAGAATACATAAATCGGCAATTGGCGGACTTAGGCGGCGATAAGACCTTGTTGACCACTGCCGAGAAGAACTTGCTTAGAATTGCAGAAGCGGACAGCCATTTGACTTATTCAGCCATAGATCGGATCCGGAGAGACATTGGATCTGCTTTAGGCAAGAAATCCGGACCATTTAAAGATGACGATGCCGGCACATTAAAACAACTCTATAAGGTTTTATCCGAAGACCAGCAAGGCGTGGCCGATGCGTTTGGCGTAGGTGCTGATTATGCAGCTGCGCGCAAATTGGTCGCCACTCGAAAAGGATTAGAAGACGAAGCTGTGGCGCTATTTGGAAGGGAAGTCGGTGGTTCAATTATTCCGAAATTAACTCAGGCCGCAACCGCATTAACAAAAGGCGACGTATCAAAATTTAATAGTCTGATGGACGCATTACCCGCTGGTCGCCGCCAGGAAGTCGCGGCCACAATGCTAAATAATTTATTTACCCAGGGCGCAAGAACTCAAGGCTCGATAAGCCAGGGATTCGTTAAAGCGTTCGAGGGATTGAACCGGAACAAAGAAGCAAAGAAAGCGTTATTTGCACAACTCCCTGCAGGGGCCGAGAAACGATTCGATGATATTGGTAAGGTGGCCACCGGGATATTTAGATCAAAAGCCCTCGAGAACAATTCCAGAACAGCGCGAGACATCATCGCTGCCCTGGAGGAAGGTGGATTGATTAGTCGTATATATGATAAAACTGCTGCTGTGGTTGCACCTATTGTCGGTGGTCCTGTTGTTTCAGCAGTCACAACGGTGATCAATAAAGCAAGAACACCAGCAGTAGAAGCTGCAGATGCACTTTTGACTTCGCCAGCTTTTAAAAAGTCAATTGAGGATGCAGGCCAGGGAAGTCTGAATAAATCACAAGAGATTACGAAAACGGCAGTCTTTAAGAAGTGGCTTACAAATCAACCACCAGATATTCAAGCGGAAGTGGCAGCGATTGGATTTATTCCTTTTTTGACCAACCCGTCTGAACTTTAGTTATTTTGTTTACAGTATCGGTGTTCATTTTGTCGGCTAGATTCATACACAAATAGCCAGAAATAATTAAAGATGGAAGAATAGCCCAAAATTCAAAAATTGGTAGGTACATTACAATAAACACATTAATAGTAAAAAATAATATAATGGCACAAATCATTGCAATCCAATCCTTGATAGTATGTATCATCTTAAGGCGCTTAAGTTGCTTGCCGAAGTAGCGATCATGCAATCTATGCAAATAATTTTCTTTTGTGTTGTTCATTACTTAAATAGTATATCAAGGCTTACAAAGAAAACCAAAAACCGAGGTAAATAATGGCAGCGTTTATTAAAGAGAATACTCAATTCTATGACGAAATAACGGGCAAGCCTCTTGTTGGCGGTTCCCTCTATATTGGCGCTAATGGGTCAGATCCTGTTGTAACAGCAGTATCGACGACTATCTTTGCCGATAGAGCACTGACAATACCGCTAGCTAACCCACAAACACTTAATTCTTTTGGGGAAAGTACAGTTAAAATCTGGATTGATGGTCGATATTCAATGCAGGTAAATGATGTAAATAGTAATCAGAAATTTCAAGACCTGGATGCTGGCGAAACACCTGAATCAGGCATTACTACACTAAGTAATGTGCAGGGAATAAATATAATAACCGCTGAAGCTGCGACTACTATTACAGCATATGTAGATTTAGAACTTTATACATTTACTGTAGCCTCTACAAATACAGGAGCCGTGACATTAAATATTGATGGTGTCGGTGCTTCCCCTATAGTGAAAAATGGTAGTGTTGCTATTGATCCCGGCGATTTCATAGCTGGATCTAATGTCGTAGTTTCACGGAATGAGGGAAATGGAAACTTCGACTGGGTTAACCAGGTTACTGGCGCTCCTGAATTGGAGATCACTACGGGCGATGTTAAGTTAACGTATAAAACTGTGCCAGATAGCGGTTACGTCTTAGCAGACGACGGTAGCATTGGTAACGCAACATCAAGTGCCTCAAATAGAGCGAATGCTGATACTTCGGCTTTATTCACGCTTCTCTATGACAACATGAGTGACGCTGAATGTCCTGTCTCTGGTGGTCGTGGTGCAAATGCAGCAGCCGATTTTGCAGCCGATAAAAACCTTACTATACCTATTACATTGGGCCATGCGATCGGCATTGCCGGTGCCGGTTCAGGATTAACTGCAAGAACATTAGGTGATACAGTAGGTGAAGAAACGCATGCCCAGACGATTGCAGAAATAGCAGCTCATACGCATACAAAAGGCGTCAATTTAACGGCAAATGTCGCAGGTACTGATAATTCAATACTTAACCACCCTACGGCATCGAATACAGGAAGCACTGGCAGCGGCACAGCGTTTAATGTTGTCCAGCCTACATCTTTCATGAACATCATGATTAAACTTTAAGAGAAATATTATGCCACGATTTCAACATCATCCTGACGGTGTCATTTTTATTAATGACAATGCGTTTCCTTTGGATTGGTTTTTAGAGCAAGAACCTGCCTATGTAGGTTTGCCTGATGGTGCCATTGGGAGACTGTACGTCCCCGGTAAACGCCATCACATTACTATGGTGAAAGATGATGATGTGATATATCAAAATCCTGGGGATGAAGATGAGAATCATCTGTGGGATGAAGGTGACGCGTATATTGCTAATCTGCAAACTTATGTCGATGCGTATGATTTGTTTGCTAACCCACCACCCACTCCGCCAACTCAAGAAGAATTGGATGAGCAGTTTAATCAAGATATAAATATCGAACTTCGTACTCTAGATATTAATTCTATTCGAGCTATAAGAGAGTGGATTGCAAAACAGCCTGACGCACCACAGGAATTGAAGGATCATGAAAGCAAAGCCATAAATAAGCGCAAGAAGATAAAGAAATAAAGTGTTCAGTTTTTTGTTTTTTTAACCAGTTCAGCATGGCCTTGTATCGCATCATCCCAAGTATGGTATAGCTCTGTAGTTATGGCGTTGAGGTCTTCATTAAAAATTTCAGTGGTAAAAAGAAGGGGATGAGAGCCTGAGGATTGAACCGGCATCCCCTTAAAGAACGTCAGAACACAAAGCTCACCGATTCGTGTGTTTGCCATTATCCGATCTGCTTTAATCATCCACCAAAGCCATTTGATTGGATTCTTTTCTAATATGGGTTTATGCCCATCAAGTATGTATAAATAGTCCATTTTCATTTTTTAGCGCTCCCTAGGTCCATTTTTAACCTTTGCTAAAACATTACCATTGAATATTAAAAACTTTATGAAACGTCCTTTCTTTTGACGATACGTCCATTGATTGCCTTTCCAATCGTCAGGTTTTCCGCAAACTTTTATTACTTCAGCTTTTGTGTCTCCCGTCGTTACTAAATGCTTACCACATCTAAGCGTATTATATGCAATAGAAGAAACCGGGAAGAACATTAAAATGATACTTATAGTTAAATATTTCATTGTATTTATCCTTAAATTTTATTTGCAGATTTTAAATTGGAGGCCA
>SDBT01008961.1_pt1 | contig 16277 bp, 34 predicted proteins | sample 2277101 | NCBI WGS metagenome assembly SDBT01 (sample SAMN10404973, study PRJNA504765) | marine sediment metagenome | isolation source: marine sediment core GS10_PC15, 103 cmbsf | place: Arctic Ocean: Southern Knipovich Ridge | collected 2010 | reverse complement strand
CCATAATAATATTAATCTGGATCGTGGCTGGAGTCGTCGGGACCATCGTGGTTTGCGCGGTGGTGGCCCTGGTCAGTTACTTAATCGCAAAATGGAGGTACAATCATGGACGGAGTTAAAAGTTTTCTATTCAGTAAAACGCTATGGGGTTTATTTATCATGGTTTTTGGGATCGTAGCACCAAAACTTGGGCTGGTGCCTTTTACGTCCGGGGAAGCGTCTGAGGTCGTAGCGATGTTTATCGACTTAATCGGGTTGGGCTGGGCGATAATTGGCAGATTCACGGCTAAGAAATCCCTGGTCGTGAAATAATGGGGGCCCTTGAAATTATCGCAATTGTCCGGTTAATTATCGCACTGGTGCAGATGGCCGAAAAGCATTTTGGAGCAGGAACCGGGACCAAGAAAAAGACGGTTGTTATGGCTGGACTGAGGGACTCTGTTACGGCGAAAGATCCCAGCGCCTGGGATGCTGTTAGCGGGTATATTGGTGGGCTGGTTGATTCGGTTGCGGGGGTTGTTTATCCGCCTGGTGGTCAATTACCCCTCCCTGAAGGAAGGGGCTTGTAAGTGAACTCAAGTGGTAGCGCAATTACCAATGGTCTTTGTTACCTCGTTCCCTACGATACGGTTATTGACTAAACCGCTACTCGGATAGCATATAGCGTCCAGGTAATTTTGTCGGATATTCCGACTGGCATTTAAATCAGCGTTAAGAGAGAAACCACAATGTTTACATTTGAAAAAAGATTGAGATTGCCGATTAGAACGAGAAATATAACCACAGCCGGAACATTTCTGGCTGGTGAATCTGGCATCAACGTATTTTATTTCCATCCCCCTGGATTCAGCTTTGTAGGTGAGAAATTGCTCAAACTGAAAGAAATTCCACTTATGCAACTCTTTACGTTGTTTTTTATGAAGTCTTGCGTTTTGTCTGATGCCAGTCAGCTTTTCAAGGGCAATCACAGTTCCACTATCAATAGTTCCTATAATATGCTTTGTAATCACATGGTTTACATTGGTTCTAAAACGGTTCTCCTTCTTGGATATTTTTTGAAGGTGTCTTTTGGCCGACTTGCTTCCGCAGGACTGCAAAGCATTTCTAATCTTTTCATAACGTTTGGAAACTTTTTTAATCTTACCGCCGCCAAAGAATTGATTTTCAGAGGTAACGGCAATTTTCTTAATTCCCCTATCAATACCGACAACCTTACCGGTAAGTTCGAGATCGGTAATATCCTTGCTGAAAACTATATTCAGAAATACTTTGCTCTTTCTGATAAACAGTTCAGCAGAACAACGTTTCCAGTTAAGATATTGCTTAAAATATTCAGGCACAGAAACAGGAACCTTAATTCTGCCTTCAGTGGTGAGTAGAGAAAGTTCGTTGCGATCAAACCAGACATTGTAACTTCTGGCATCGTAACGGATAGAAGATTGTTTGGTCTGTGGGCAGGTAGCTTTCTGTTTCTTTTTAATCCTTGCTTTGACACCCTTAATAGCTTCAGTGGCTTTCATTCTGGCGGATACAGCAAGTTGCGAAGGAAGATATTCCCTGGTATGGAAATAAGTTTTATTATGCAAAGACACACCATTAGAATCGCTATCATCCCAACCTACTCGGCACACATGGTTAAACGCTTTTGTGTAAACCTCAACGGTTGGCTTGATAATTTCTATCGGAATATTAAGCTTAATTTTTATGGTGCGTGTTAATTGCATATTCATATAATAAACATAATAAGAACGAATGTCAACAACTATTTTAAGAAAGGAGGAGCGGGCAATTCCTCCATCAGCTAAAGCAGGTAGCCTCCTTTCCCGAATTATTATGATGTCTTTTTCGGGTATGTCCGGTTCGGTCCAGGATGGGTGTTCGTTTGGTTTCATTTTATATCATCCGGCACATTAAATATTCCAAGCTGCCCCCTGTATGGAATAAAAGGCTGCTCCTGCGGGTTTTCAAAGACAAATCCCCATGGCCCAGCAAAAAATGGACTCCGAAGATAAGCAACACAATTAACCATAACCACCTTCCCGATAATTCCCCCGAATTTATAGTTATCCGGATGCGGAGGCGAACCTGTTAATAGCTCACGATGTTTAAGTAACCAGTGGTACCCGATGTGGTCGAATGTTTTGCTTGCATGGATTAAAAGAGGGCCGGTATATCTGGACGGCCAGCTTCTATTTTCTACAGGTTTCCCATGGAAGATGGCCCAGGCCCAGGGTTGTCTTACGCTGATTGCTTTCATTTCGGAAACTCCCTCACCCTTAAATGCTCCGGCCATTCTTCCGGGTTCTTTGACACCTTGCCGTTGATGTTGAGTTGCTTTACAAAAACCGGTATTCCGGCCGCATGGCATTGATGCACCAATCTATCAATCCATTCGATTTTGCATGGCCTTCTTTTAGTCCCGGATTCCGCGCCGATAACAACCCAATCAAGTCGCCTCAGACCGTCAAGATGATTCGTTGCGCCACCACGATACGGATTCATCGCTGTTGTAGGGGCATTTTCAGGCCATGCTGAAAGCCAGCGTAATGACACCGGCCCCAAAAGCGGTTCCACGCTCACCCAATGTTTTCCCGGCACTTTCAAAAGCTCCGGTATCATCCGGCCGACGTCTTCCTGGTCGGTGATGGAGGCGCCAAGATAGACATGGCTCCAAAAACCCATGCAGGCACCCATACGCTGAAGCGAATAAACCATCCCGACGTGCTTTGACAGATTTTCAACCTGTTTAGTGAGAACAAAGAATTTATGTTGAGGGCATTGCTTCATCATATCCCACACCATATGAATCCAATCAAAAAGCACCCTATCGTCAAACAGATCCCCCAGTAAGCAGACACCTATCTTTCGCGATTTTTTCCAATGGAGGGGCTTGGGAATGCGATCCGGGTGAAATTGGACCTTTGAGAATGGTACTGGACTATACGAGCATAAATATTCATCATAGCAAATATATCCATGCAACGCCGGAAACCGCTTGACCATATCCCGCGCCCAACAATTTGCCTTACATCCGGTTCCCTGACAACCGGTCACCGGGCTCCACGTAGCATCCAGGTATGAAATTTTAGTTTTATCGGCCATTCGGAACCTCCCTTCCCTTCCAATCATCATCATTCCAAAAATAATCAAGCTCTACGAGAGTCCAACAGCTTTTACATCCCCAACAGCAATTATCCATCATTAGCGGACGCTTGCAAATTGGACACCTATGACCGCGCCATTCATATTTCTCCATTATTTCCCCCTCTTATATTTCCGCTGCCGAAGCGATATTATCTCGTATTTCCCCGAGTTCTGAGCGTGATTGATAACTTTTGCCAGCGCCGATAGAATATCAGGACAATCTTTCCCGGCAATGCTAACCTCTGAATCGGCACATTCTTCGTATTGTATTTCTGCCACCCATTGCCAATCTATTAGTGGTATAGCTCTCATTTCTTCCCCCATTGTGGCCCATGCCTGCGGTTAATATGACAATCATAACACTCAATTAGACAATTTTCTTTAGTATCACCACCACCAGCGCCATAGCTTTTGATATGGCTTAAATGAGCGCAGGTGAATACGTTAAATTTGCCGTTCTCAGTCAAAGGAATAGGCTTGTCGCACGTTTCGCATTGCCTCCAGGCTTCCAGATAAAGCAATCTCTTGAATTGAGTCTTTGCTTTGGGCTTTAGCCTTACCGGGATCTTCTTGGGTTGGGGATTCATTTCTCCCCCAGTTCATTCAGCATTTAATCCCACCCCCTCATTAATCCAATCCTCAAGGTCCGATTCGGTCCAAGTTCCGCAGATCTTACAAGACCTGTCTATTCCAAGTTTGCCCCCGCAATTCGGGCATGGGCATGAGTGGTATTGTTTCTCTGGTGGGGTCATCATGGGTAGATCATGCTATTAAGTTGTGAGATCCAAAGCAATGCCATTATTGCCCACCATTCCCAATTTGAAATAAATATCTTCCTGAATCCAAGTATGATTGTGATTGCTGTAGAACAGGCTATATTTATCAAGATCATTCGTATCATAGTCCCTCCTTGGGATGTCCTATCCTTTCTTAGATCGTTGATCCTGTGGCACCTTGTGGGTCCGTGGGTGGTGTTATGCCTTGTTTGGATCAACCAGCTCGTAAGTCATTTCAAATATACCCGGCTTGCAGGGATAAAAATGTATTCCATCCGGCTCTGGAATAAAGCGACCGGCTTTTGGAAAGGATGAAGCTTGCCACTTTTTGAGTTGTTTTCTTCCCCTGCCCTGCAGACGCCCCGCCATAGTTGTCTGTGAATTCGCGTTACGCCTTTAAGGTTCGTCCATGCCAATTCTGAATCATGATGATTTGATGGGGGAATTATGAGCTTGTCCCACACAAGCCACTTCCTTGAGTGAGGCAATTTATCTGCAAAGTAGTTACCGCCCCATATAATTACTTGCTTAAACCGTAGCAGTTGAGTCGGGTCTGCTGGATCCGAAGTATCTTTAACGCCTTTCCAATCTTTTCTAAGAATCCGCATTCCACCCAAAACCCTGGATTTTTCTTTTTGGTTCTCATTCTGACGATCGAGCTTTGTTCCTTCGCCATAGGGTGGATCTGTCAAAACAACAAAAGAAATCGGATCCAGACATAGTAAAATATTTCGGCAATCCCCGTGGTACAGCTTGCCAAGTTCGGTTTCAAAGTATGGTTTCATCGATACCCTTCATATTTATCTGGCTCAGTCCATTTAACCTCATGATCTGGATCTGCCCCGAAAGCATAGCAGAAATCAACAACATCAATCATATCCTTAATTGACATCCTTGAAGTGCTTGCCCCAATAACGACAAATCCACCGTCAATCCCAGGCACGACCTTCTGCTTTTTTATGGCTGCAGTTATCATTTCTTTCCATTCGTGGGGCTCAAGGTTCAACCCATGCCATACTACCTGTTTTGAAATATCGGTCAGCATGGCCCACATTTTGGCGTTCTGCTCAAGGGATCTGATGGACTTCACGGCCCTTATGATAATCTCATGCAAAGGATCAAGAGGCACGGCAGAAACGGCAGCTATGGCGTTATCTTTTATTCTTTGGTTTTGGATTGTGAAGGTGTGTTTCATGCCATTTCCTTTATCTTACGAATAACCATGGCCATTTCCATCAGGAACTTTCCGGCGCCTTGCTCAAGGTATTCTATTTTCGATTCGTCCCGCAACACCCTCTTAATCCATATCGGCCGGTCAGATATTGTCGGGCTGTAAGAAACAAAGTCGCACCATTTTCTTTGGCATATGTGGAGGCCCCATTGAATCTGCTTTACATATCCAGCCGGAACTGAATCTGAAAGAATCGTCTCAATATGAACGCTCGGAATCACGCATTTAATTTCGATGATTCCATCAGGGCTTACCAAGCTATCTGGCGAAAAATGCGTATGGTCTGTTTCCTTGACAAGCCCGACCTGCTCAACCTCATTATCGGTGATGTAGGCGTACATTTCACGGGCCGCGGCTTCCTGTTCAATACCCCTTTCCATGTGGTCGTTTTTAAATCCCACGTATTTTTCGCCGGACAGAATTTCACCAGCCAGGCGGTACATTAGATTTTTACGCATCTTTCCTGTACCACCGGCCACGACATCCGCAATGCCAGAACCGCCGATAGAACCGATCCTTCTAATATGCCAATCTTCACTTCCCTGCTCACAATCTTTTATTATTTCCATTGTTATGCACCCAGTATTTTATACCCCTGTTTACAGGGATTGTTATAGCATCTTCAAAAGTCCATCCCAGCTTCAACCGCGCTCTAATTGTAAAGTGTTTTATACCAACCTTTCTTGACCATTGAGAAATGGTTAAGTTTTCACCATTATTCTCTATGCGAATAGTGTTGCGCTTATTGTTCGCCTGCTCTTCCAGTGTCGCCCACTTGCAATTTTTTGGCGAGTAGTTGCCATTTGTGTTTATGCGCTCAATAGACATTTCTTCTGGGCATTCTCCCATGTCAGAATAGAAATCTTTTATGGAGTGTTTCCATCTTTCGCAAACCACTATTCCTCTTGCGCCATATAGATAATATGAGTCAGTAGTTTTTTTGTAGCATCTTGCAATCATCCCCTGCCAAACACGATATGATTTTGTATGTTCAAGTCCGTGTTTTGTGTGAACCCTGGAAGATATTTCTTTCGCCAAACATCCACACGATCTTACATCCCCTACTAATAAATGTTGCCTTCGGACTACTTTAAAATTCCCACAAATACATTTGCATAGCCAGTATGAATTTTTCTTGTTTCTTCTGGGCTCCCTTTTAATTACGGTTAATCTGTCAAATTTTTTACCTATCATCACAACCCCCTAAAATAGAAAACCCCCGCTCTGGCGCCATGAACAATCCGAAGATATGTCACTTCCAAAACGAGGGTTATTCTTAAATTTAGGTTTCGATTGTTCATGGCAAATCAACCTTACTTTAGGGGATATCGTTTGTCAAGCAATTTATTCGTCATCCGATCCCGGCTCACGATCCGGTTTTCCTTTAGCTTTCTTGAGGGCAAACATCGCCGCTTTGAATTGTTTGGACAGAAGCTTATGCGCAGAATCTACCCTCATAAATTTCAGGAAGGCGATTTCATCCACATTCTTTGAATTTATCATATCGGTGATTTGGGACAGTTGCTTTTCATCTATGTATTCCGGTAGCTTCCCGGCACTATTTCCATCATCGTCATCACCTGTGGGGATATTGAATATCATGCAAGTCAGATATCTTCGACCGTAAGTAAATGTTGATCCTTGTGCATGGATCATGGTCTTATTGACATTCCCCTTTATTCCAGATGAATCAATAGCAAAATCTCCATAACGAGTTTTTGTGTGGCCTTGCTCGTGCATAATGTCGCACATGACACGTATATGGTTTTCCTTTGCCGTATCGCCCTGGTAGAAGCTAAGGGAAAATCCCTCCCCTGTATAAATCGGCGTGGCGTGCTTTACAATTTCCTCAAGCGGAGAATACTTGCTGTGCGTTTGATCGTTTTTCTTGGTCTTGGCAACAACCTTTATTTTTGATTGCGCCTGAGCCATTGAGAAGTTAAACGCCTGCTCTGCATTTCTATCCATGATATGTTCCTGCATTTCCATGATTTGTTTGAACTTATCAACGGGAACATCCGGGTTTGCAGACAGCTTTTCAATTATTGCAACAAACGAATCATTATTACCTGTAACGGTAACTTCCTTTGTGCCCGATCCTCTACTTTCAAATTTATCTAAGTCTCCCATGGTTAAAGCTCCTTTTACATATTGTCTGCTTTGATTTCGATTTGCTCGGCAAGAAGAATTGCCTCCTCGACTGCCCATAATAAAATATCCGTGGCGCCTTTACATTCAACCGGCGGGATAATCAATGTTCGCAAACTTCCGGCATAATCATAAAGTTTATTAAGGTCCGACTTCAGCAGTTCTACCCTCGCAAGCCTCACGGCTTCCGCTTCCTCGGCCTCTATCTTTTCCCTTACCTCACGGTCGGCCTTTTCCTTTGCGGCCTTCTCAGCGGCAACACGGGCATTCTCTTTGGCCTGTTTCTCAAAAGCCTCACGAGCAATGCGGTCCCTTTCCTTATTCTTTTCATCTTCAAGGGCTTTCCGGTCAGCATCAATCTTATCCTGCGCTGCTTTTTGGTCTGCTAAAATTTTATCTTGGAAGGCCTTCTGCTTGCGTTCTTTTTCAGCCAGCCCTTCAGCGTCCGCCTCTTTCTCAGCTTTAAATGCCTTTCTTTCATCATCCAGAACCTTTTGTTTAGCTTCGTTAATGGCCTTTTCTTCAGCCAGGTGGTCGGCTTCATTTTTCCGTGCCAACGCCTCTGTTGCCTGGCGCTTTTGTTCCAACTCATGGGCCTCTTCAGCTTCAGCCAAAATAACTCCATAATCATGATCGGTAAGTGCCGCAATTTCAAAAAACGGGGGGTTTACATTTAACTTGTGTAACGTATCCACCCGGCCCTGAATCTTGATCTTTTCAAGGCGCTCTGCCTCTACTTTCGCTATGGTCTCCGCAGCCTCAAAATCAGCCAAAGGTTTCCGGGTTTCATCGCGCCATTTGTCAAGTTTTTCCTCTGCCGGTTTCCATATTGAGTTGGCTTCTTTAATCTTTTTTCTGGCTTCGGCAACATATTCAATAAAGACTGCCCCAAGAAAAGTCTTGGACCGGGAAACCCGGTAAGCCATTGACGCTATCATCTCACGCCCCTCTTTGGTTGTAATGTCCGGTTTGAATTTGTCCAGCTCAGTCCTGACAATAGCCAGGGCCTTGTCGATTTCCCCTGCCTTTGAAAATAGTACATCCTTTTTTATCTGGTCCAGTGTAATTAATGCTGTGTTTTCCACACCCTCATCCTCCCTGATAAACCGATTTAAATCCGTTAAAATCCTTGACGGAAAAATGAACATTGGCCGCTTCAATAGCGAGGAACGCAGCCGGCCTGATTATAGGCAACGTATTCTTGCGCTGAAACAAAGCCTTTTTCGCCCTGCCATAAGCCTTGATTTTGCCCACCTTCTCAACCGGATTGTCGCCCAGGGAGCGTATTGCCCACCCGGACCCGGTATCGCCATTGACTTTGATTTCGCATAGCGTCACCGTTGGCCGTCTTTTGCTATCCCTGAATATTTTAAATCTAATCGTTTCATTCATTTTCCACCTCCATTTTAATATGCTGATGGTAAAGATGTTATTCGTAAAGCCCACAGCCCATCGTCTCTTTCAATCCACTCTCCGGCGTTGATTGATTTCCCATCGTCAGTCTCTACCTCAACAAAGCGTCCGGCATCGTGGTCGGGCGGTCCATCAAAAATAATGTTAATCGGTTTATCCACTTTCCACCTCCACTTCCATCGTTAAAGAGCTTAAAGGATACCATATGTACCCATTCTCCGAAGCTGATAAAAACTCGCCCACCTCCCCGTCAATTATAGCCGGGATAATACGCATCTCGATATGGTTTATAAGTATCGGGTTTTTAAGCTGGATATCCCGCGAACATCCGGCCGGGTAAACTACGTCGCCTATTTTCATTTTACCTACCTTATGAATTTCAATCGATCGTGTCCAACTTCAATTACTTCCCCGTTTTCTTTTTCTACGGAAGCGGCTATATATGAACCATCTTCGTCAGCAACGGTTCCAATATATTATACCGTGACGGTTTCTATCGGTTCCGATTTTTTTTGATAATCCTTATACAAAAAGGCCGTTCTGTTCATCATTACACCCCCTCCTCATCGGGATCTCTATACTCCCCTGTTGGTTTGAACGTAGTCCCTGGCCCATTATCCCAATCTCCTCTTTCGTCTTTATCTGGGCAGTAATTGTAAGGCCAAGGATAATGCCCTCCATGGTGATTCCCAATAGTGCTATTGCAATTTCCGCATATCTCGCTAAGACGATCCTGGAAATACTTTAATTTTGGGCTCATACTTCCACCCCTTCGTCGGCCGCTGGGTTCAAGATCTCCTCCATGTAGGCCTTTAGCTCCTGGGCGGTTTTAAAATAAGAGTTTCCCCCGGACTCGGAATAAAATGTATATAATGTTTCCGGCTCGGAATGTACACTATGCTCGACATGTATCGATACATATTCCCCAAGTTCGACCCGACATTTATTTGCCAGTTTTTGCAACGTCTTGAATTTCATGTCACCCCCAATAAACCAATTACGATCATTAATAAAGACAACCCAAACAAAGCCAGGGTCACGGCCAGGAACTTTGTGGACTCTTTCATGGCGCCACCCAGCGATGCCAGATTTGGGCCACGGCTGTCAAGACCCCGAAAAATATTATGAATGCCTTGAGAAATCTGCCTACTGTTTCCATGATGCCTCTCCTGCCTTCCCCCGGTGCCGGAAAAACCGACACCAGGTTTAGAGTTAATTCACCGTCCCTTTACCGCTAAAGCTCAAGCCTCGTTTCAATATCTCTCAGCCTCGCAACCACCGCCAATACCCTGCTATTCTGGACGCGTGTTTCGCATGCAAGTGGGGCCATTGATTCTTCAACAGCATCCTTGCTAACCGGGTCCACCGGCGTCGGTGTTTCTTCTCGTAATACTGTGGGCATACGGCAAATCAGCAAATCGACCACCTCTTCCAGTGTGTTTATGGATCTATTAAGTAGATTCACTGTTGACGGTATCTGTGCTTCTCTTTGTGGCTGGTCTGCTCCTTGATTCATACTCTCCCTCCTTTTCCTTTAAAATTAAATTATTGGTACGGTTTATCAGCCACCGTGTCTGCACCGGAATCAAGTCCAGATGCGAGTTTGGGGGCCTTTGTATCCCCGTCCAGGGTCATACTCCGAGCCTGGGTTTGTTAGGGGATTAATGCTTCATTCAAAATCAGTCTTAACGCCGGGGATAGTAACCTTTTCCATTCCTTTTTTCCATGTCTCAATCGCCACCCTTATTTCAGACTCTTGCGCCCTAAGATCCCTAATCCTGTCAATAGCTTTCTGGTTATTATCGGTGTCTGCATATGCATCTTTAATATATCTTTTTTTCCTCAACTTTTTGTCTGAAACGGTCCAAATTTCATGGTTTCGTCCATCGTAGCCGATATATGAAGTCACAGAACCACGTATAAAATCATCAGTGCTATATCGTTGCCACCCAGGTTTAAAAAAACACGGAATACGCTTAAACTTTTTCTCTGATTCCATGAGCTTGTCGAGTTTATGTTTCATAAATAAAAGCGTGTCGGCGTAAATGTCAGATTCACCGATGGTTATCTCAAATCTGGAATTATTTTCATTGTATATAATTTCGTATTCGCCGTACTGTTCTTTCATTTTCCGTTCCTCCGGTTAATTGTTATCGCACAAACTAAAAATTGTTAGAAATTCTCTCATCGTATATTTGATACTCAGTCTATAATGTTGCGTATTTCCCACATACGGTTCCCACTGAACGTACACGTAAAATCCTTTTCTACTGACAATTTTATATTTTCTTTCTGGGTGGTTGCTGGCAGGGTTGTTCCATTTCACATTAAAATAATCATGTCTGCCTGCTGCTTTCCGTAGCTGAGAAACTAATTGATGTTTTCTGATTTTACCAGCTCGCGCTAAATGTTCTTTTTCGTTTTCCACGGCGTCTCTCCGGTTAATTGTTATCGCTGAGACCCACCATTTCACATCGGCCATGTTTCTATTAAAATCGTACTTGGGATTGATGACGCTAATTTACGCCTGCCCCACCCTGAACCATCTTTTAAATGTTCCTTTGAATGGCATGACCCACAGAGAACCATAACATCATAAGGACGTATATGGTCAGGATGATGCCGTATCTTTCTTTTGGCTTTACATTTACATGTTCTAAGCACCTTTATTTTTTTTGGATGTTGCCGCATTAACATTAAACTTTTTGCATGAACACGAAGAGGATTACAACAAAAATTGGGCGGCCCTATTATGGATTTTCCGCAATATACACAAACCCGCATATTCCCGTAAACATTCTTAATCGGGGATGCGAAAAACAACTTGTAACATTTATCACATCTTTTATTTTCCGATCCATACTTATTGACCGTACTAATTTTTTTCCCACAAAGGTCACAGTAATGATGTTTTAATTTTATTTTCATGGTAAGTCCATGTAAATCACATACGAAAAGCTGTGTCAAGTCTTTTTTTACCAGTGAAATTTATTTTCTACTATATTTTGGAGATAAGTTGTTGAATTATAAAGATATAAAAAATTTACATCAACAGAAATAAAAATAGTTATTAATTTAGGGGTTGACAAACCATTTTCATTCATAGTAAGGATAAATCATGGAAAAATTAAAGGATTATATAAAAGGACTTGGAATCAAACCGTCAGTATGGGCAATCAACCACGATATTTCACCGGCGACACTTAGCCGATATTTTCATGGTAAGGTGATATCCCCGAAAAATGCTTTAAAGATTGTGACGGCCACTGATAAACGCATCACCCTTGATGATCTTTATAAGAAGGGTAAATGACCTATCATCTTGCGGATATACGCTTCGAGCGGCGGGGGCGGCCTAAGATATCGGGCGTTTATATGTAAAGGGTAAGAATGATGATTTTATATCACAGAACAGCAAAGCAAAATATTCAATCAATTCTCATAGGCGGGTTAAAGCCCAATAAAATAGGCATTGTTTATTTAACCCCTGCTCCTGATAAAACAAAAAGTTTTGGGGATGTTCTTTTGAAAGTAGATACGGGAGATTTAAGATTGACTGCGTTTGAAGATTGTTCTGATTGGGAAGTTTTATGTTGGGGACATATACTCCCAAAAAACATCACCATATTAATGAATTAACCTAACCAGGAGGAACCATGAACAAATGCCCCGGATGCGGTAATATTTGGGAGCCATGCTATTTGTGCCGACGCGATGACCGACATCAACAATGCGTCGAAGATAATATGTGCCATGATTGCATTATGTTAGAAAAATACGGTGAACCAAAGGAGAGGAAGATGATAGGCACTTTTGTGACAGCTAAACTTTTTGGCAGGGACGATTGTAGGCAGGGGTATATAATCAGCATGGTTCCGCTAATCATAGAGGGTGTATCCGGTATTCATTATCATTGTTCGGGAGAACCAACCCGTGTCTTGAACGCACCCCCTAAAATTAAGCCAAAGGAGGGGTAACGATGGAAAATAACTGTTGGGTTTGCATGGGATTAGAGCCTAAGGCATTTACAAAAAAATGTAAGGCCCATGACATTTGTGATGTCTGTAAAACAAAACGGGCTGACATTGATGGTATCCCTTGGGGAACCAGGACTGGGTTTATCTGCCAAAAATGTGAAGATGTTAGAATCGCAAAAGCTATTTCTGACTTCGGGAAAGAAAAGTATGATGAGCTGGACTTTAAATATAATGATCAGGTCAAATGCCCATATTGCGGAGATGAGTATTATCCAGATGACCTATACGAATCAACGGACGGCGTAGACTGCCCGAATTGCAGTATGGAGGTTAATATTGAGGTTTTACACTCTGTGACATATTCTACATCGAAACCGTTATAAATAGTTGAGCCAAAGGAGGGAGAGTATGAACACTGACGGATGTATAGCGAGTCCACATTGGGATGCGTGCGAAGATTGCGATTGTTTTGAGGATCAAGCGGGATGCACGAAACAGGGCGATATTACAATGTCACTGTATTTGGGCGACTGGATTCTGTGTGATGATTTTGAGCCAAAGGAGGAGGACGATGGAACATCAAGACAATGAAGTAAAATCAGCAATAATCAGATTGTCGGACGCACTGTGCCAATACGAAAGAGCGACATCAATAGAATCCGTTTTGGTCATTCGGGAAGCTAACGGATTTGAATATCGGGCGGTTTCCGGAAAACCAAACATCCCCGATGACATTTCTGATGAGCAGCTTTTTTCTCTTATCGGGTTACGGGTAATAGAAATCCCGTAGGCCATTTTGAACCAAAGGAGGGAACGTGACAAAGGACATCATCGAAATTCGATTGGTATTTGATATTTTGAGAAAAAATCTGACAGATGAATTATACACAAAAGTTTGCGGAGAAATAAATAAATTATTCCGTGTAAAATTAGCTGCCGATTCATGGGGTATAGGTGATGCAAATAGATAAAAAAGAATGGAAAAGCGCATACCACGAGCGACTAATTGATAATGGAATTGCTGCTAAACTTGCTGACAAGATGGCTGATGCGTATGATCCGGCTGATGTGGACTTGCGGAAAGATCCGGCTGATGTGGCTGACGATGAGTTAGGTTGCTGGATTGAATAAAACCATAAAGGAGGTGATGTTTATGTTTGCCAAAGGTAATACCATGAAAATTAGAATAAGTTAATTACCCGGTGCCAGAAATGGCAAATGTTTCGCAGATCCCCGGCGCGATGTCGGGGATCTTTTTAAAAAGACTTGACAACCAGGATATTAAATGCAACGGTGGGGTAGAGGTAAGACATGACAAAATTTACGAGAAATTACAAAACACTTAAAATTTTAAGGGCTGGTCAGGAAAGCGTATCCGGTAACGGGCGCGAAGGTTCTCGTAAAACCTTGTCTTTTCCTGGGCAGCCCTTTTTATTTTTAGGACACGCCATGCCTAAAGACCCTGCATTCCTGTTTTATTTTTAGGACACGCCATGCCTAAAGACCCTGCATTCCTGTTTTATTATCAAGACTTTCTTGTCGGCACAGATTCATTTACCAATGATGAAGTCGGCGCATATATAAGATGTCTTTGTCATCAAGCCCATAAAGACTCAATCACACCAAAACATATGTTAAAGATATGCAGGAAAAAAACTGTCTTTGAAACGGTATATAGAAAATTTATAGAGAATGGAGACGGCGATCTTTATAATATAAGGTTACGATTTGAAGTCCAAAAGCGGAAAGATTATACCGAGTCCAGGCGGAAAAATAGGACGAAAAAGTATAACACATGATTAACATATGTTCTTCATATCAATCGCGTATGGAAAATGAAAATGAAAATGAAACTTCTTTCTTCTTAGTAACTCTAGTTTTTATAGCCAAGAAAGAATGTATAAGTAAGATAGATAGAGTTATATGTATAAGAGGAGCAATATAAAATGGCCGAGCTGAGAGACTACCAGGAAAAAGCAATCAAAGGATTAAGGCAGGCGCTGAGAGACTACCAGGAAAAAGCAATCAAAGGATTAAGGCAGGCGCTGAGAGACGGCAAGAAAAAGATCGTCATGGCACTTCCCACAGGTGGCGGTAAAAGTCACATATTTGGGCAGGTCATTGCAAATAGCCTTGAAAAGGGCAAAAATGTCTTATGGTTAGTACACCGGAGAAACCTTGTGATGCAGATGGCAGATGTCCTCATGGAACATTTTGAAATAGATCCCGGTATTATCATGGCCGGAATAGAAAGTCATACAAGTAAACCAGTCCAGCTCTGCACGATACAGACATATGCCAGAAGATTAAAATTACACGAAATTGAAACCAACAGATTTTTCATACCTGCCGACGTTGTTTTGATAGACGAAGCTCACAGGTCGGTCAGCAAGTCTTACCGCGACATCATAGACTTGTACCAGGATAAGATTATTTTGGGATGCACAGCGACACCGTTAAGGGCAGATGGAAGGGGTTTAGGCGAAGTTTACGACACGATAGTTGACGTGGTGGGCGTGCAGGAACTTCAGAAGGACGGGTATTTGGTAGATACGCGATATTTTGCACCGTCGACCCCTGATTTGAGTGGAATAAAGACAGATCCAAAGACAGCAGACTACGTTATTAAAGAGCTTGACGAAGAAATGAACACTGTACGTCTGAACGGCGATATAGTTGAGAACTGGCTGAAAAATGCACAGGACCGGAAAACAATCGTGTTTTGCGTCAACGTGAAACATGCCGTTGCCCTAAAGGAAGAATTCTGTCGACAGGGTGTAAATGCTGAATATCTCTATGCCAGGTCGACGGACGAAGAACGGCAAGCGGTTTTTAATTCAATGCAGCGTGGCGATATTAAAGTAATTTGCAATGTGGCCCTCTATCAGGAAGGGCTTGACGTGCCGGATGTCTCTTGTATTGTGTTTGCCCGGCCAACCAAGTCAATCGGGCTGTATCGGCAATGCGGTGGCCGAGGTTTAAGACCTTCACCGGGTAAAGACGATTGCATGATTATGGATCACGGCGGGGTCATCGAAGGGAACGGGTTTCTTGAAGATGAGATTGGATGGTGCCTGGACGGAAAAGAGAAGGGATACGAAAAAAAGAAACCGGAAAAGAAAGATCCCCGGCCTTTGAAATGTACCATCTGCAATTATGTTTTTCAGGACGAAATTGACAATACGGACTCATGCCCTCAATGCGGGTCGCCGGTTAAGAAATATGGGAAAAAGATCGAGACAACCGATGATGAACTGAACGAATTGAAACCGGGAAAATTCTCAATGGAAGACAAGAGGAGGTTTTATGGCATGGCCTTAAATTGGGCTAATAGCTCAGGGTATAAAAAAGGCTGGGTGGCCCATAAGTACAAGGAAAAGTTCAAAGTTTGGCCTAAGGGAATGGAAAATGTGGGTGAGATATTCCCAGATGCAGTATTCAATCAATGGATGAAATACCAGAGAATTAAGTATTTCAAGCAAAAAGAAAAGCGCGAGAAGTCCATAGTAAACCAGCCTGATTTGATTAGCAATCTTTATACCAATCGTGGTTTGTGGGGTGAAATATGAGCCTTGACGCAGAAACAGC
>SDBT01008958.1_pt1 | contig 16278 bp, 6 predicted proteins | sample 2277101 | NCBI WGS metagenome assembly SDBT01 (sample SAMN10404973, study PRJNA504765) | marine sediment metagenome | isolation source: marine sediment core GS10_PC15, 103 cmbsf | place: Arctic Ocean: Southern Knipovich Ridge | collected 2010 | reverse complement strand
CTACCAGGAAGTGCTCACCGATCCGTCCTACACGGGGCAGATCGTCACGATGACCTATCCGCTTATCGGTAATTACGGTATCAACGCCGAAGACGTCGAATCCCACGATCGCAAAGTGCAGGTGGCGGGCTTTGTCGTGAAGGAACTGTCCCCGGTGGTGAGCAATTTCAGATCGAGCCAGACGCTGGGCGATTACCTCGCCGAGGCGGGCGTCATGGGAATAACGGGCGTCGATACGCGGGCACTTACGCGACACATCCGCATAGCCGGTGCGATGCCCGGTGTCATCAGCACCGAGATTCTCGACGACGTTGAACTGGTCGCCAAAGCTGCCGCCCTGCCAACGATGAACGATCAGGATCTGGTCAAGCTCGTCCTGCCATCCGAAGCCTACGACTGGACGCACGGATATGACAGCCAGTTCGCCCAAGCCCCTCGGGATCATGGAGACAAGGTATTCAAAGTAGTCGCCGTCGATTGCGGAGCAAAGCTAAGCATCCTCCGCAACCTCGTCGAGTGCGGCTGCGAGGTCAGGGTGGTTCCTGCTACCGCGTCGGCTGACGAAATAATGGCTGCCAAGCCTGACGGAGTGTTTATTTCCAACGGACCGGGCGATCCAGCCGCCGTGACCTACATGATCGACATGCTCAAGGAACTCATCGGCAAAGTTCCGATCTTCGGAATCTGCCTCGGCCATCAGCTTCTTGGTTTGGCGCTTGGCGCGACGAGCTACAAACTCAAGTTCGGCCATCGCGGTGCGAACCAACCCGTCATCAATAAAGCGACCGGCAAGGTGGAGATCACCTCGCAGAACCACGGCTTTGCCCTGGACGACAAATCGCTGGAAGCTACCGGTGCTATCGTGACGCACATGAACCTCAACGACGATACCGTCGAAGGATTCACGCACACCGACAGGGCTGTGTTCAGCGTACAATATCACCCCGAGGCGTCACCTGGCCCGCACGACGCGACGTACCTGTTCGATTGCTTCCGCGACATGATGGAGGCCGGGTCTGCCCCCACCGCTCAGCAAATGCACGCCGCACAGGAAAAACTCGCCAAGGCGGGACAGAAATAACACACAATTACCAAGTACCCAAATTCTCAAATACCCAATTAACAAAAGAAGAACCAAATAGCCAATTGCCCAAATAGCAAACGGCAACTGCAATTAGCAAGAATCCCAAACCTCCGCTACGGAAGTTTGGGATTCTTTTTTGGTGAATTGGGTGTTTGGTTAATTGGGTACTTGGTTAATTGGTAACTTGGTAATTCAGACCTTTAGGTCTGCTTGTGGTAATCCTGCAGCGGGCGGACGGACCACGTACCACCGTCCTGGTCGCCTTCTGCCCGGAGAGCGGCGATGGCTTCCACCGCGGCCCGGCCGGCCGTCATCGTCGTAATCAGCGGGACGTTGTGCAGCGTAGCCATGGCGCGAATCTTGCCTTCGTCGGTCGTAGGCCCGTGTCGCGTGGGTGTGTTTATCAGCAGGTCGACTTCGCGGTTGGTGATCAGGTCGGCAATATTGGGGCGTCCTTCGGCCAGCTTCGGCAGCAGTTGCGCCTCGACACCGGCTTCGGTGAGCAGTTTATGCGTCCCAGGCGTAGTGCATATCTCAAAGCCCATCTCAGAGAGTTTCTGGGCGACGATGACTGCCTGGGGCTTATCGGCATCGCGAACGGAAATGAACACCTTGCCCTTTGTCGGAATCGGCAGCCAGATTGCCATCTGGCTCTTGGCGAATGCCAGCCCGAAGCTCATATCGACGCCCATAACCTCGCCCGTTGAACGCATTTCCGGGCCGAGTATCACGTCCACGCCAGGGAACTTAGTGAACGGAAAGATGCTTTCTTTGACCGAAATATGCTTGGGTCGGGGCGGTTCGGTGACTTCCAGTTCGTCCAGCGACTTACCGGCCATCACCTTGGCGGCGAGCTTGGCCCAGGACACGCCCGTTGCCTTTGATACGAACGGAACGGTGCGCGAAGCACGCGGGTTGACTTCGATTATGTACACCTCGCCGTCCTTTACGGCGAACTGAATGTTCATCAGCCCGCGAACTCCGAGGCGCTTTGCAAGTTGCTTTGCCTGGGTTTCGATCTTCGCTATCACGCCTTCGCTCAGCAGGAACGGTGGCAGTGCACAGGCCGAATCGCCCGAGTGGATGCCCGCTTCCTCGATATGCTCCATCACGCCGCAGATGACCGCCCTGGGGTTATCAGCAATCTTGCCGCCAGGCCCGGCTCCGTGGTCGGAGATACAATCGACGTCGACTTCGGTAGCTGCTGCCAGGAACTTATCGACGAGAATCGGGTGATCGCGATCGACAGTAGATGCGTCGACGGCTTTGGCCATGTAGGTATCAAGCTGCTCCTGGTCGGAGACGATCTCCATCGCGCGCCCGCCAAGGACGTAGCTCGGACGGACCAGGACCGGGTATCCGATCCGCGTGGCGATTTCGCGGGCCTCTTCAACGGTGAAGGCCGTTCCGCTGGCAGGCGATTTCAGTTGGAGCTCTTCGAGTATCTGGGCGAAGCGTTCGCGGTCTTCCGCCAGGTCGATTGATTCCGGCGAAGTTCCGATTATCGGCACGCCGGCAGCTTCCAGCCCGCGTGCAAGGTTCAGCGGCGTCTGCCCGCCGAAGTGCACAATCACGCCATGCAACAGCCCGTCAGGCTCACCGAGGGGCTTGCCGTTGAGCTTTTCACAGATATTGAGCACGTCCTCGAGAGTCAGCGGTTCGAAGAACAGCATGTCCGAAGTATCGTAGTCCGTCGAAACGGTCTCCGGATTCGAGTTGACCATGACCGCCTCGTAACCGAGTTCGCGAGCGGCGAAAGCGGCATGCACGCAGCAGTAATCGAACTCGATACCCTGGCCGATGCGGTTCGGCCCGCCGCCCAGGATGATGATTTTCTTTTTGTCCGAGACGCGCACCTCGTCGTCGACGAATCGCTCAGACTTGCCGTCATCGCCTATGCGTATGATTGGCGTTTCATAGGTCGAGTAGTAGTACGGGGTGTAGGCTTCGAACTCGGCTGCGCATGTATCGACGAGTTTGTAGACCGGCTCGATTCCGAGCGCCTTGCGGCGGGCGCGGACGTCGCTGGGCGTCGCGTTCCATATCGTCGCCAGCTGGATGTCCGAATAGCCCCACTGCTTGGCATGGGTGATGAGTTCAATCGGCGCGTCGTCGAGTTTCTCAACGACGGCAAGTTCCGATTCGAAATCGGCAAGCTGCTTGAGATGCGTCAGGAACCACCGGTCGATCATTGTAAGTTCATTCACCTTGTCGACCGACCAGCCCATCTTGAACGCGTACCGGACGTAGTACAGCCGTCCCTGGCTGGGGATCGAAAGTTTGCGGCGCAGCCGCGCGTCCTCGATCGGAAAATCGGTATCCTCACCCGACGTATCGTCGGTCCCGCCGGTGGGCTGGCCTCGCTCGTGCTTAAGCCACTTATCGTTACCGTCGAGGCCCAGACCATATCGCTTGACTTCCATCGAGCGGACGCCCTTCTGGAGCGATTCCTTGAACGTCCGTCCGATGCTCATGCCCTCGCCGACGGATTTCATCTGCGTGGTGAGCGTTTCGTCGGCTTCGGGGAATTTTTCAAACGTCCAGCGCGGAATCTTCGTCACGCAATAATCGATTGTCGGCTCGAAACTCGCCGGTGTCTCGCGGGTGATATCGTTGGGGATTTCATCGAGCGTATAACCGACCGCGAGCTTGGCTGCGATCTTGGCAATCGGGAAACCAGTAGCCTTCGACGCCAAAGCTGAACTTCGCGAAACGCGAGGGTTCATCTCGACGACGATCATCCGCCCGTCTTTGGGGTTAATGGCGAACTGAATGTTACTTCCGCCGGTCTCCACGCCGATTGCGCGAATAATTGCCAACGATGCGTCCCGCATCAGTTGGTATTCCTTATCCGTCAGCGTCTGGGCGGGTGCGACGGTTATCGAATCGCCGGTGTGGACGCCCATCGGGTCGAAGTTCTCGATGGAGCAGACAATCACGACGTTGTCGGCTATGTCGCGCATCACTTCGAGTTCGTATTCCTTCCAGCCGAGGGCGGATTCCTCGATAAGAATCTCGCTGATGGGCGAATACTCCAGCCCGCGTGCGACGATTTCTTCGAACTCTTCGGTATTGAACACGAACCCGCCGCCCGTTCCGCCAAGCGTGTAGGCCGGGCGTATGCAACAGGGCAACTTGACGTCTTTCACTATCTCGCGAGCTTGGTCCACGGTGTGAGCAACACCGCTTCGCAGCATGTCCAGGCCGATACCGAGGCAGATATTCTTGAACTCGGTGCGGTCCTCGGCACGGTGGATTACCTCGCGCGTCGCGCCGATCATCTCAACACCGTACTTCTCCAGCGTTCCGTTATCCGCAACGGCGACGGCCGTGTTCAGGCCCGTCTGCCCGCCAAGTGTAGGCAGCAGTGCGTCGATCGGGTAATCGGTCTTCGACTCGGCTTCGATTACCTTGGCGACCGCTTCGGGCGTGATGGGCTCGATGTACGTCCGATCGGCGAATTCCGGGTCGGTCATAATGGTGGCCGGGTTGGAATTGATCAGCACGATGCGATAGCCCTCTTCGCGCAAAGCCTTGCACGCCTGCGTACCGGAATAATCGAACTCGCATCCCTGGCCGATAACGATGGGTCCGGAACCGATGATCAGGATCGTTTTGATGTCGTCTCTGCGTGGCATCTGCTTTTACTCTGTAAAGGTTCTCTGCTGCTGTTTCAGTAAATTTGCTTCAGACGATTTGTCCGGCTCGGAGAACTTTCAGCTTATTCGACGGATACCGATTTGCCTTGAAGCGCCGCAGCCACCAGGCCAACGAACATCGGCTGGGGCCGCAACGGCCGGGAGGTTAACTCCGGATGGAACTGTGCGGCTACGAAATACGGATGTATCTCCCGCGGCAACTCGAGAATCTGCATTATCGGATGCACCGGATGCTTTCCGGAAAAGATCAGTCCGTCGCTCTCGAGCTTTTCGATGTAATCGGGTTCGACCTCAAAACGATGGCGGAACCGCTGGCGGATGCTGTTGCAGCCGTAAAGTTCGGCGGCTATCGTATCTGGGCGGATCTCCACATCCTGCCCGCCCAGGCGCATGTTTCCGCCCAGGCCTTCGATTTTCTTCTGCTCGGGAAGGATGTTTATCACGGGCGTCTTGCAGTCCGGGTCTATCTCGGTACTGTCCGCACCTTGGAGATTGCACACGTTGCGTGCGTACTCGATGACGGCCATCTGGAAACCAAGGCAGATTCCGAGATAGGGCAACTTGTTTTCTCGCGCGTAGTGTATGCATTCGATCTTGCCCGCCGTTCCGCGAACGCCGAATCCGCCAGGTACGATAATACCGTCAACCTCTGCCAACGCATCGGTGACGTTATCGGCGGTGATGTCGGTCGTATCGATCCACTCGACGTGGACGGCGCTGTCGTTGGCGACGCCGGAATGTTCCAGCGCCTTGAGAATGCTCGCATAGCTGTCACGCAGCGAAGTGTACTTACCTGTGATACCAATGGTGATCTCGTTCTTATGTTTACCGAGCTTCCCGGCGAAGCCCTGCCACTGGACAGCTGCTCTGGCGTCGGCAGATGAATTAACCTTGTTGCCAAGGCCGAGCATCTGCACCACTTCGCTATCCAGCCGCGTCTCGCGCATCATATCCGGAAGCTCATAGATGCTCTCCAGATCGTGCATGGAGAACACACGCTGGACCGGGACATTGGTGTAGATCGAAATCTTCTGGCGAACCTTCTCGGTCACGGGCTGTTCGCAGCGGCAGGCGATGATGTGCGGGTGAATACCGAACTCCATCAGCCTCTTGATTCCGAGTTGGGCGGCTTTGGACTTCTGCTCGCCGAGCGCCTTGGGCGAAATCACATAAGTAAGGGCTACGAACATGACATTCTCAGCCCCTTCCTCGTAACTCAATTCACGCAGGGCTTCGATATAGAACGCGTTCTCGATATCGCCGACGGTTCCTCCGACTTCGACGAAGACCACGTCGGCTTTTTTCTTCACGGCAAGGTCGCGAAGGCGATATTTCACCTCGCCGGTGACATGCGGAATCATCTGCACGTCTCGCCCGAGGTATCCTCCGGCCCGCTCGCGAGAGAGAATCGACGAGAAAATCTGCCCGCTGGTGGTAAAATTCTCGGCTGACAGGTCCTGATCGAGCATCCGCTCGTACGTTCCCAGGTCCATGTCCGTCTCGGTCCCGTCGTCCAGGACAAAGACCTCGCCGTGGCGGTACGGGTTCAACGTGCCGGAATCGATGTTGAGATAGCCCTCGAGCTTGATAGGAGACACCTTCAAGCCTTTGTCCTTCAAGAGCTTAGCCATCGAGGATGAGAAAATTCCCTTGCCAAGCCCGCTCATAACTGTCCCGAAGACAGCAACATAGCGGGTTGATCCAAGGGAATAACCTTCTGGGAGAGGGGTGTAAAACTCCGTCTCGTCCGTGCGGTCTTTGACCGAGCGCAGCAAATCCATCGCTTCATTCATGGAACCCAAATCTATCTCTTGGGGCTGGCCGAATCAAGAGTAGTTTGCACGGTTATGAGGTAATTCTGCTGCTTTTTGCTTCATGCGTATTATTCGGGTGTGATCGCCGCCAGAATCGGGCGATTCCCACTGCTTTCGTTTCCGGCAAAATATACCCGCTAGAATTCGACGGAGGCCTTCATAGGGTTCCGGATTATGCCGAGAACTACTGTATATCGACTTGGAGACTAAAGTATGTGTGGAATAGTTGGTTACATCGGTCCAAAACCTGCCGGAAGCATACTCATCGAAGGCCTTAAGAGGCTTGAATATCGCGGATACGATTCTGCCGGGGTATGCATTTACGACAATGGAGAACTCTTCGTCGACAAGTGCCCCGGGCGCATATCCGTACTCGAAGAAAAACTTATCGACGATCCACATATCAAGACCGGAACGATAGGTATCGCCCATACCCGCTGGGCAACCCACGGCGAGCCAAACCAGGCCAACGCCCACCCCCACACCGACGATAGCGGCAGAATTGCCATCGTCCACAACGGAATCATCGAGAACTACTCGGCCCTGAAGCAGTTCCTCACCTCCAAAGGGCACGTTTTTACCAGCGAGACCGACAGCGAAGTGCTCGCCAAGCTGATAGCCGAATTCTACAACAACGGCACGTCCACGCTTGAAGATGCAGTGCTAGCTGCACTGGGCGAGGTAAGCGGAACGTATGGGCTTGCGGTAATGTGTGCTGACGAACCGGACAAAATCGTCGTCGCTCGCAAGGGAAGCCCGCTTATCATCGGCGTCGGGAAGGACGAGTACCTGATAGCCTCGGACGCTTCGGCGATCATCGAGCACACAGCCAACGTCATCTACCTTAACGACAACGAGCTGGCGATCATCTCACGCGACGGCCTGCGCACGCTCACGCTCGATAACGTTCCGGTGACCAAAAAAATTCAGCAGGTGGAGTGGACGCTCGATCAGATCGCCCTGGACGGGTACGAGCACTTCATGCTCAAGGAGATATTCGAACAGCCTGATTCCATTCGCATGTCGCTTTCGGGACGTCTCGATATGCGAGACATGCGCATTCAACTGGGCGGTCTCGACGAGGTTGTGCGTGAGATGGTACGGACGCGGAAGATCGTGCTTCTGGGCTGTGGTACCGCGTGGCATGCCGGACTTATAGGCGAGTATCTGTTCGAAGAACTCGCTCGCATCCCTGCCGAAGTCGAATACGCCAGCGAGTTCCGCTATCGCAATCCGATCGTCGAGGAGGGTACTAGCGTTATCGCCATCAGTCAGTCCGGTGAGACTGCAGACACGCTCGCTGCGTTGCGGGAATCGCAGAACAGAGGCGCCATGACGCTCGGAATCGTAAACGCCGTCGGATCGACAATAGCACGCGAGACCGACGCGGGCGTGTACCTGCACGCCGGGCCTGAAATCGGCGTGGCTTCCACAAAAGCGTTCACCTGCCAGTTGGTCGTCGAAACACTGATAGCGCTGATGCTCGGGCGTCGAAGGCATATGTCGCAGCAGACGCTCGAACGCTACATCAAAGAGCTCCAGCAGATCCCCGAGAAGATCGAAGCCGTGCTCGAACAGTCCGAGCAGATACGCGACATGACGGCGAAGTATCTGGACTATGAGAACTGGCTGTTTCTCGGACGCGGATACAATTACCCCATCGCGCTGGAAGGCGCGCTGAAACTCAAAGAGATCAGCTACATTCACGCCGAAGGCCTGCCCGCAGCCGAAATGAAACACGGACCGATAGCGCTGATTCACGACGGAATGCCCGTTGTGTTCATCGCTACCAAGTGCGGAACCTACGAGAAAATTCTCGGCAACATTCAGGAAGTAAAGGCTCGCAACGGCCAGGTTATCGCCATAGCGACCGAGGGTGATCAAGAGGTGCACAAGCATTCGAACCACGTAATCTACGTACCCGATACGCTCGAACCACTCCAGCCGCTCCTGACGGTCATCCCGCTGCAATTGCTTGCCTATCACGCGGCAGTGCTCCGCGGATGCAACGTCGATAAACCGCGCAATCTCGCCAAGAGCGTCACCGTCGAGTAACTCCCCTGTTGTGCAACATGTTAAGAAACACGGACACTCACGCCAGATGACCAGCCGGCGAGCACAGGTTGTCTGGAAATTCGCCCATTCGTGATGCTATACTCGGGCCACCACGTGGAACCGAGGTGCTCGATGTCTCGAAAAATACCTGCACTGACGTGCATGTTAACCGTCTCTCTGCTGATCTCAGGGAACCTCCTGTCTGCCCATTCCATCGCCGAGAGCGTCAAAGCTGAAACCGGCGCCGATACGACGGCCGGGGCGACACCCCGGGCTATCGCCATCATGGAAGCGTATCTAAAAGAACAGGCTGCCCGCTTCAGACCGCATCCGATCCTGAAAGACTCCGACCAAAGGACAGTCTCAGACAAAGAGTTCGCACAGATGCAAGGTGAGTTGGCTGGCAAGGACCTGGCGAAAGTCACGATTGATTACCCGCTGAACAAGTCCATCTTCCCGCCGGACATGGTCCGGCCGACATTCCTCTGGCATGACCCTGCCAATCAAGCAGACACGTGGCTGATCCGGATAACTCTCGGTAACGATGTCCCGCAGACCTATGTCCTATCTGCAGGTCGGCCCGAGAAAACGGGGCAGATCGATCCACGCTGCATCTCGCCGACCAATTCGTTGCACAAGCCTTCGCCCTACCAGGCAACCGCACATAGTTGGACACCAAGCCAGGATTTATGGAAGAAGATGCAGGCTTCCTCGGCAAACGGATCTGCGACAATTGCGATACACGGAATGGATAGTTCCAGGCCCAACCAGACGCTATCAAGCGGCATGATGACACTGACAACATCGAAAGACCCCATCGGATCGCCGATTTTCTATCGCGACGTTCCGCTCATGCCCTCGGTCAACGAAAGCGGTTCGGTTCAGCCGCTCGCCAAAAGCTCAATGCCGCTCATTGCATGGCGGCTTCGCGATATCTCCAAGCATGAGAGCAAGGTTCTGATGACGGATATATCGACCTGCGCAAACTGCCACAGCTTTTCCAAAGACGGTAAGCGGCTCGGAATGGATGTCGACGGACCCTCGGGCGACAAGGGTGCATACGCGATGGCCGACGTTCAGCGGCAAATGGTTATCGAAGAGAATGACATAATCACCTGGAACTCGTACCGTGGCAAGACAGGCAAGACTATCGGGTTCCTGTCGCGGATTTCCCCGGATGGAAAGTATGCGGTATCGACAGTCAACGAATCCGTATTTGTAGCCAACTTCATGGACCACAAATTCCTGCAGGTCTTCTACCCCACCCGTGGCATTCTGGCCTACTACCCGGACGAGACAGGCAACATCGCCAAGCTGCCCGGAGCTGACGATACGCAGTTCGTGCATTGCGATCCTGTCTGGAGTCCGGACGGTAAGTGGATTGTATTCGCACGCGCCAGGGCTCGTAACCCACACGTCGCGGGCGCTGCCCCTCCGAAACGCGCGATGGACCCAGCCGAGACGCCGATGCAATACGACCTGTACCGGATGCCTTTCAACGGCGGCAAAGGCGGTCAGTGCAAGCCCATCAAAGGTGCCAGCCAGAACGGGATGAGCAACACGTTCCCGAAAATATCGCCAGACGGAAAGTGGATCGTGTTCGTCAAGTGCAAGAACGGTCAGCTCATGAGGCCGGACAGTGAACTCTGGATCGTCCCGACAATCGGCGGTGAGGCGCGAAAGATGAACTGCAACACCTCGCTGATGAACTCGTGGCACAGTTTTTCGCCGAACGGCAAGTGGATGGTGTTCTCGTCCAAGGCGAACACACCCTACACGCAGATGTTCCTGACGCACATCGACGCCGAAGGCAATGACTCGCCTGCGATCCTCATTCCCAACAGCACGGCCGCCAACCGCGCGACCAACCTCCCGGAGTTCGTAAACACCGAGTACGACGAATTCCAGTCTATCGCCATACCTGCCGTCGATTACTATCGCGAAATGGACGCCGGACTGGAACTGCTGCTGGCCAATCGGGACGCAGAGGCAATCCCCCATTTTCGAAAGGCGCTGGAAACCGAACCGGCCTCCTCGATGATCAACTTGAATCTTGCAGTAAGCCTGCTGGCAATCGGAAAATCGCAAGAGGCGATCAAGCACGCCCAAATCGCACTTAAATCCAACCCGAGGATGCGACAGGCCTGGCTGACGCTTGGAAAGGCCCGCCAGACAATCGGCGACAACCCTGGCGCGCTGCAGGCGTTCACCAAGTGCGTGGAGCAGGATCCGTACTACGCTCGCAGCTATATCCCGCGAGGCCAGTTGCTGGTGGAAATGGATCGCCCAAAAGAAGCCTTCGCCGATTACAACAAATCGATTGAATTGGATCCGACGACGGCGGCGGCCTACTTTCACCGCGGAATGCTCTACCGCAAGCTGGACAAACTCACTAACGCCTTCGCTGATCTGAGCAAGTCAATCGAGCTGAATCCCAAGGCGGATGTGGGATACATCTATCGCCTCGATGTACTGGCCAAGATGGGCAAACACTCCCAGGCGCTCGGAGACGCCGAAGTGGTCTGCAAGTTAACTCCGAACGACCCGGAGGCATACGCCGATCGTGGATTCCTGAGGCAGATGGTGGGCGATTCGGCTGGCGCTGCGAAAGACTTCGAAAAAGCGATGAAGCTCGCACCGCCTAACTGGCACAGGAAGAAGCAAGTCGAAGAAGCTATCGAATCCCTCAAGACCAACCCCGCCGCGCGAAATGAAAGCTAAAAGACCGCTTGCGGTTTAGCTAGAGCATTTAAAGCTTGAGATGTCGCATTCAGGCGTAGGCGAGGACGAGTCTGGCAAGGACGTTGAAGAAGCCATAGTAACGCTACGGCGACGAAAACGGGCAAAGCCAGACGAAGCCGCAGCCAGTATGGATGCGACAGATCAAACTTAAACTGCTCTAACATCTACGACAACCACATATTCGGCGGAGGCTACATGCAGGTAGCTATCGCCACTACCGGTTCGGCGTGGAACTACGAAAACGATCCCAACCTTTTCTGCCATGACGTGAATGCTTATGACAACTTTGCTCACTTCCAGGTTGTCAGGCCCTACGACGATAGATGGCCGGAGTATGGACCGACTTCCTCCAGTCACGGTGTAAGGGTCCAGTGGGGCGCAGCCGATATCACGTTCAGTGATAACATGTTTATCACCTACGTTCAGGGAGGCGGCAAAACCCGAGGACTGTGGCTTACCGTCGCGAACAACATCAGCACCGACATCGCCTTCACGAACAACCTTATCAGGACGGTATATCAGGATGATCTGAATACTTAGTTAAATGGCGATTGTGTTACCGTTACCGGGTTTAACGGATGGACTGCCACCGATCCGTCCATGATAGTGAAATTGATAGGCAATAGGATCGAAGGTAATCACTGTCTGGTCAGGATAGGCGACTCGTACGGCATGGGCTGTAATAGCCGCTTTGAAGGCAATACGTTCGTCAAAACGGATTCCGACCGAGCCGCATTCAACGTCATCCATATGGGTTACTGGTACTGGAGTACGGCGAACAACGTCTTTGTCGATTCGTTGTTCGAAGGCGGAGCCAGTTACAGCGATTACAACTTCAATTCGAGCGCTACCGCCGCCGAACCAACCGCCAATCTCGAGTTTGAGGTTGCATGGACGTTAACTGTCGATACCACCAACGACGCCAACGTGATCGTTGAGGATGTCTTCAACACCGAGATCTTCAACGGCGTTGCCAACGCAAACGGTTTCGTCGATGTCGAGTCCACCGATTACGTGAAGAGTCTCCAAGACACCGGTGGCAATCCAACTGAGACCACGACGGACTACAACCTCCACGAGGTCTTCGTCAACAAGAGCGGGTCCAGTGACAGTTCAACCATCGACGTAGATTCGAAGAAGACCCTTGTCCTACCGGTTCCGTAGCTAAAGGGAGTTTCGCGAGAAACTCCGGACATAGCCGGTTGAGAGATCACCTCTCACTGGCGCACGAGAAAGTTAAGCATTTGCCCCTGCCCCCGGGTCGAACCAGACCTGGGGGCGGGCTCATTATTGGCCTGACTGACCTACTTTTGACTCACTTTGGTCCATTTAGCCGGCGCAGAGAAAAGGTCAGCCGGTGACCGACTGGCCTTGGTGGAGTTCAAACATGCGAGAGGACTGGAAACCGTTATTCCAGCAGGCGCGGGTAGATGACGGACAGGTCTGGGGGCAGCGCATAAAAAAATACGCGCGAGAGGATTCGAACCTCTAACCTTCGGTTCCGTAGACCGATGCTCTATCCATTGAGCTACGCGCGCATGGCGTATCCCCTTCATATAGCATGGCCGGGCGAGCATTTCAAGCGCTTTGCTCCGAACATAGCTCCGGCAGGCTTCAATATAAAATGCCCATCGACGACGTAAGCCGCCCGCAGGTCAGTGGCGGCATCATATAAGAGATGCAATCAAGACAGCCCGTCCCACTATGGACCGAGCTGCCTTTTCTCTGCGTGTAAGAGCCTGACGTTTCCCATGTTAGATCGTTGCGATCCCACCAAATATGTACCGATATGGGCTTAGGCCCCAGGAGGCACTGAGGCAAAACACCGCAAGTTCCTTGTCCTAATCGCAATTCTCTATTAGAATGCACGCTCAAATGGAGCAGTTTGTCTTTGGAGCGGAGTGATTACCTTTCAAATTGCGGCAACCGGTCGGTAAACATGCTGCTTGTGCGCGGCTGTAAGTGTATTGCCATGTCCCAAAGCGCGGTCGCGGCACGTCGAGAGTTGTTAAATGGGAGAACATGCATTGCGTAATGCAAGCAGAGACTCGGGCTTTCGTACGAAGGAAGCCAGGACGCTGCTTTGACAGGCAATATTCAATCAATTCTTTAGTAACGTCGAAAGAGGAGAACAAGATTATGCGATCACGCGCACTTCTGTTACTGCTTGCAGGCCTCGTCGTTATCGGGGCAACTTCACCCGCGATGGGCCAGTACACACTGACCGTCGTTGACGGTACCGGTGCTGCCGGACCCCACGCAGCCGATACGAACGTCCCCATAACTGCCACCGTAGCTGAAGGCCTCGGATTCGCCTTCTGGACCGGTGATATCGCAGGCGTAGGCAACGTCAATGCAGCAAGCACGTACATCTCCATGCCCGCAGCCGACGCCACCGTGACGGCTGTCTCCGTTCCACTGACGCCTAACTTTATCAGACTCAGAGAAGGCGGTGCAAGCCCCGGACAAGGAGAAGAAGGACTCGGATACGTCGATACACCGGTTGACGATATTTCGCTACAGTTCCGCGATAAGACCCAGCAATACGGCACGCTGTCATCTGGCCCGGGCAATGTGGAAACCAACTGGTTCCCCGCGACGACGTCCCAGCTCGATCAAGCGCTTGATTACACTGACTTCGGTACGGATCACGGTGGGGTCGTTCTGCTCGGCTACGGCGAAATGTTCGACGCCAACAGGGTTCCGCGCTACAAACCCGGCCACGACGGCGACGCTAACTACGCTGTCAAGATATCCAAGGCAGAACTTGCGCTGACTTCCTGGTCCGGTTATACTGGATACGGACAGGAGTTGACGGCCTTCCGCATGCTGACCCCGTGGATGCTAGGAGATGCGGGAACGAACGAGTATCGGATTTTCTCCGACTGCATCGATACAGACCTCGACGGAGTCGGCGATCTGGAGTGGGTGACCAATCCGGACACTTTCCCGACAATGAATGCGAGCACTACCGGAGCGGCACCGTGGGGTCCTGCCAATTCCAAGAACAGCTTCGGCGCTATGGACTACGATGCCAACACCGGATCGTCGATTATGTGGATTCCACACCATACGATGCTGGGTTACAACCTCATCGACGTCACAGATATAGTTCGGGCGATGTATACCACCGGCGATAACCAGGGCTTTTGCATGAAGGTAACCTACATAGCGCCCGGTGCTGAAGACACGACGCTGGAGGGCCATGCCTTGACCATTCCGTGGTGCTCATCGGAGTTCATTCGTAACTTCCCGGCCCAGGGACGTCCCGAACTGCGAATCCAGTATTCATGGCCAGATGAGCCTGGCGTTCCGGTTGAACTGACAGTCCTCAACGGAAGCGGTGGCGGATGGACGTCGGTTGGTATTGCAGTCGATCTCTCTGCCGATCCCCCTCCGGGCACCGATTACTTCTACGATTGGGTTGGCGACGTCGCCAACGTTGCAAATACTAATGCACTCAACACCACCATCACCATGGGCGCTTCGGCGGCCACCATAACAGCCACTTACGGACCCGGATACAGCATAAGGCGCATCAATGCGGTAGCCGGCATGCCCGACCTGGTTCGCGACGGCGCTGTAGGCAGCTTGGTGCCCATCTACCTGGGCCCAACAAATATTGGCATCGATACATTCGACCAGTACGTCGGCGATTCGCAACACCTCCTCAACAGATTCGACCCAACCACTTCCGCCATCATACCCGCGTATGACATCACCGTTACCGCCACATATGGCTTGGCGATCTCACTGGATGTCAGCGGTGGTACGGGCAGTGGAACCTATGCAATCGGCCGGTCGGTTCCGATAGCCGTCAGTCAGCCTATGGCGACGGGTTACCTCTTCAAGGAGTGGACAGGCGATGTCAACAGCCTCGACGATCCGTACTCGGCGACAACCGATGCCACTCTTCCTGAAGACGATATCTCTGTAACCGCGATCCTCGATCTGGCACAAATCCTGACCGTAGTAAGCGGCCAAAGCGATGTACTCCCCGAGTTCGGCGTGAGCACCTTTGTCCTGGGAGGAGTTGCCGTAATCGTCGCCGACATCCCACCTCAGGACATGGTCTTCAGTCACTGGACAGGCGATACCGCCAACATAGCAAACGTCAATGCAAGCCCTACGACAATCACGATGAATGCTGACTACACCGTGACCGCCAACTATGTCAATGACAGCATTGACGATGCGGACATGGTCTACAAGACAGTCCTCAAGGATGCCGAATTCAAGAACAACGGTATCGGTTACCCGACGTTCCTCGACTTCAGAAACAACAAGACTGGCAGCCAGGCGACCATGTCTCTTGCATGGGGTACACCGCGAGGCTTTAGCCCCTTCGATGCGAACGACCCTGCCGACGGAAAGGTGCACCTCAGACCGATCATCGAGTTCGATATTTCCGACGTAGATGTCGTTGACAGCGTCAAACTCTGGGTCTACGCCTATGACGCGATACTGGGAGGTGCAGATGCAAACGTCGTCGTCTATCGCGGAACCGACCAGTTCGAGGAAGCGGCTATAACGTGGTTCGACAAGGCCACTAGCGTCCAGTGGATGACACCGGGCGGCGATTATGACGTAAATACCTCCGCCTCCGGTTCAATCCCAGGCACCGGTTGGCACGAAATCGACGTAACCAGCCTCTACAACGCTGCCGTGACTGCCGGGCAGGATTACCTCTCACTGGTGATCACCCGCGCTGCCGAAACCGGTAAGATGATCCATCTGGCCACAAAAGAAAAAGACTCAGGCGCATACACCGCGGAACTGTGGATCGATACGGTACCGGAAACAGGCTATGACCTGACGGTAGTCAGCGGTCTGGGAACAGGCAGCTACAGCACAGGCGAAGTTGCTAATATCGATGCCACCGTGCCAGCCGGAATGGACTTCGTTGCATGGGTCGGCGACATAA
>SDBT01008957.1_pt1 | contig 16278 bp, 11 predicted proteins | sample 2277101 | NCBI WGS metagenome assembly SDBT01 (sample SAMN10404973, study PRJNA504765) | marine sediment metagenome | isolation source: marine sediment core GS10_PC15, 103 cmbsf | place: Arctic Ocean: Southern Knipovich Ridge | collected 2010 | reverse complement strand
GCCGTTGTAGATCACGCCAATAGAACCGACTAAGCTGGCGGGATCAGCATAGATATCATCTGCCGCTGAAGCGATATAATAAGCGGCTGATGCGCACAGATCCGTACACACAGCGTAGACTTTAATTTTAGGATACTTCACCCGCAGACGCCGAATTTCATTGTAAATATAATTGGCTTGGACAGGACTGCCGCCCGGGCTGTTGATCCGCAATACCACGGCAAGCGTACCCTTGTCTTTAAACGCGCGGCGTATGCCTAGCGCCACGTGATCCGCGCTGGCGTCTTTGTCGTCGGCGATAATCCCTTTGATATCGACTATCGAAGCATGCGGTTTGAGCTTGGCAAAGCCCGAAGCGCGGTGGGCAGGGAAGAGCAACACTATATAGGTGATCATTAAGCCTAAAAAGCATAATTTGAAAAAGATCCCCCAACGCCGCCTGCGCTTTTTCTCAGTGAGATAATCGCTAGCGAGTTGTTGCAATATATTACTAGCCCAATTTTGATCGGCCATGATGCTTCCTCAAAGATGTGATTGCGGCTAAGTGTAGCGGATAGCCGATCTGATGAGAAGGGTTGGGCTTGATTCCCCGCCTGTTTGAAGATACCCATCGCACTTCAAGATGCGAGATTTATGGCAACGGCATTTTTGCTCACGAGAGCCGTTGAGGGATCCCGTGTGAAGACTGAAATAAATATGATTGTTTTTGACACTGACGATGTTATAGTGAATTGGTCGCTCAATGACATTTTACTGTGCAGACTGCCTGAAGTTGCAATTTAGTGGGTTTTTACCCGAAACAGTAAATGACTCAAATAAGACGTTCATACAATCTGGAGAACTATTATGAAATTTAGTGAAGAGACAAAAGCAATAACGGGTAGTTTTGCTTTATTGCTCATGACAACAGTCCTGTTAAATACCAGCAAAGAGATGTCTGACTCAACAAAACAGAATGTAAACGGTTTTGTCGCGATGATATGTTGTGCTAGTATATTTTCAGCTATCTGCGTTATGTTGGAAGATGCATACAATACTTGCTGTAAAAACCGACATGACGAAGAACATTATCAATTAGGTGAAGACTATTACTACGGAAAAAATGGCAAAGTTAGAAATTACCAGTCAGCTTATCAACACTATATTGAAGCATCATTTACAACTCCATCCAATCGACACGTCGAAGCAACCTATTCGTTGGGTCACATGCTTGAAAATAAGTTAGTTCCTCTAAGGGCTGACAGTGATAGGTACAGTGCGATATCACATTATGAATATGCTGCCAGCAAGGGGCATAAAGACGCAAGATTACGACTAGATAGAATACGCTCGAGGCAAGTTGGGAACCAACTCGCCAACCGAATTTATCAAGCAGCATGGTGTACCCGCCAAGTACTTAAATGTCTCAATCCAGCCTCTGCAGCGGGGTTTATTGGAAATCTTACTGTTGTAAAAGCAACCGATTTACTGGCGTACCTAGCGAATACGCCAGCAATTGCCACCGGCGGTAGGTGGGCAGTTGAAGGGATTTCATTGGCGCTGTACCCCATTCCTTATGTTACGCAAAAAGCTACACATGGCGTTGCTCACGGTGTTATACATTTCTTTGATTTATCCAGCTATCCTTTAGCCAAGGCCATATTAATGGTTACGGCGGATGCCGCTTCAGAATGTGCATACATGACAATAAGTAGTTCGACTTTTGGAAATGTATCATTGACGTTGCCTGCCTCTCCCACACTTCACACTGCTCGAGATGGAATTGAGGGATGGCCTCCACCGTGCCCACCATCATGGCCATATGCTAGAACTGGATTTTTTTCTTTAGCGGCAAAGCCTCCTCCTCTTCCACCGGATGCTCCACGACCCTATTGGCCACTTTTCCCGATTCCAGGGCCGAGAGTAGGATAAGTGCGTGACAGAACCTATATTTTCGTAACAGTACCCCAATCTGAACATTCAAAGTTTTGACATTTGACTGTAAATTGACTGCGACTAGCGAAAAGGCTTACTCGAGATCGATATATATTGATCTCGAGTAAGAAAAAACTTATACTGGCTTACTCGAGATAGCTTTAAGTCGATCTTGAGTAAGTAAAATAAAATTTCAGTTTACTCGAAATCGACTTAAAGCTATTTCGAGTAAAATTAATTATCTAATAATCAATGGGTTAAACAAATATGGTTGCTGAGGACAACAAGAGCCTTCCATTTGTTGGAAGGACAAATTCATTACAACGGCTGCAATTGCTCTTAAGTAAGAAAACAGCGTCATTGGTTGTTATTAGAGGACGCCGCCGTATAGGCAAGAGCCGTCTGGTTGAAGAGTTTGGGAAAAACCACCGGTTTTTACAATTTTCTGGCCTGGCGCCTGACAAAAGCGTAACCGCTCAAGATCAAAGGGATGCGTTTGCCAAGCGTTTAGGTCTGTATTGTGATTTTCCCACCTTGAGAAGTACCGATTGGACTGATCTATTCCAAATGCTTGCTGCTCAAACTCGTGAAGGGCGGGCTATTATTCTTATAGATGAAATTTCATGGATGGCAACAGATGACCCAACTTTTTTGCCGAAGTTAAAAAATGCATGGGACTTGGAGCTGAAAAAGAATTCTGAACTTATTTTAATTTTATGTGGTTCAGTATCAGTATGGATTGAAAAAAATATCCTCAGTAGTACCGGCTATTTTGGTCGTATTCCGACTGAAATTAATTTAGATGAATTATCACTAGAAGATTGCAATACATTAATTGAAGCTCAACAATTTGTTGGGACCTCTTATGAAAAATTTCAACTGTTATCCATTACAGGTGGCGTGCCATGGTACTTAGAACAATTGCAACCCGGTTTTACGACAGAGCAAAATATTAAAAATCTTTGCTTTACAGAAGGTGGGATGCTAGTCAAGGAGTTCGAAAAAATCTTTCACGATTTATTTAATTCGAAAGCCGCAATTTATAAAGATATTGTAAAACTGTTAGCAAATGGAAGTTTAGAAAACCACAAAATCGCCGAAGCGCTTAATTATCCGCGAAGCGGAGCATTGAGCAACTACTTAAAACAACTCACTATTTCTAATTATGTAACACGCGATCGATGTTGGACATTCTCCAATGGCAAATATAATCGTATTAGCAAATACCGCTTAAGCGATAATTATTTGCGGTTTTATTTGAAATTCATAGAGCCGAATCTAGAACGTATAAACCGTGGTGATTATGCTGATGTTCATCTGGGAACTTTCTCAGGATATGCTGTTACGCTGGGATATCAATTTGAAAACTTGGTTATCAAAAATAGAAAAGGAATTTTTAACATTTTAGGGTTAAACATTAGTGAGATTTTAAGTGATAATCCATATTTTCAACGTAACACCAGCAAACAAAAGGGTTGCCAAATTGATTATTTAATTCAAACTCGTTTAAATGTTTTATTTGTGTGTGAAATTAAATTTTCAAAAAACATCATTGGTCATAGTATCATTGATGAAGTGCAGGAGAAGATCAATCGACTCAGTAAACCCCGCAATTTTGCTTGTGTCCCGATTTTAATTCATGTTAACGGTGTAAGTGATGCTGTGTATGATGCAAATTATTTCCATAAAATAATCGATTTTAGTGAATTTCTGACAGAGGTATAGAGTAAAGTATGAAGACTTGGGGTTGATTCTTTAATAATCGGCCACACGTTATAAGGTATAAATGAATGTAAGGAGCTCCCAATGCGAATGGATAAGTTAACCTCAAAATTTCAGATGGCTCTGGCCGATGCACAGTCGTTAGCAGTAGGGCGGGACCATCAATTTATTGAGCCTGTGCACGTGATGCAAGCTTTGTTGGCGCAACAGGGTGGGACAATTCGCCCCTTGTTGCAGCAGTCGGGGGTGGCGTTGAATCAGTTGGAAAACGCTTTGCAAGCTGAGTTGGATACATTACCGCAAGTCTCCGGCACGGGTGGCGAAGTGCATATATCGAATGAGTTAGCGAGCTTGTTAAACATTACAGATAAGTTGGCGCAACAACGTAACGATCAATACATTTCTAGCGAATTATTTTTATTGGCAGCGTTTGAAGCCAAAGGTGTATTAGGTGATGTTTTAAAAGTCGCTAATGCTAACAAAAAAGCGATTACTAAAGCCATTGATGCGTTGCGAGGCGGCGAAAGGGTGAATGATCCGAATGCTGAAGACCAACGCCAATCCTTAGAAAAATATACCATTGATTTAACACAACGGGCAGAGCAAGGTAAATTGGATCCGGTGATCGGCCGTGACGATGAAATTCGCCGCACCATTCAAGTGCTAGGACGTCGGACGAAAAACAATCCGGTTTTAATTGGCGAACCCGGCGTTGGTAAAACCGCCATCGTAGAAGGATTGGCGCAACGGATCATCAATGGTGAAGTGCCAGAAGGTTTGAAAAGCAAACGCCTACTGTCATTAGACATGGGTGCGTTAATTGCCGGCGCAAAATTTCGGGGTGAATTTGAAGAGCGCTTGAAAGCTGTTTTGAAAGATTTGGCCAAGCAAGAAGGTCAAATTATTTTATTTATCGATGAATTACACACTATGGTGGGTGCAGGCAAAGCCGAAGGCGCGATGGATGCAGGTAATATGTTAAAGCCTGCCTTAGCACGCGGTGAGTTACATTGTGTGGGCGCAACAACCTTAGATGAATACCGTCAATTTATTGAAAAAGATGCCGCGCTAGAACGCCGTTTTCAAAAGATCTTGGTCGAAGAACCCGATGTCAGTGATACCATTGCGATTTTACGTGGTTTGAAAGAGCGTTACGAAGTGCATCATGCCGTTGATATTACTGATCCGGCCATCGTCGCCGCCGCGACCTTATCACACCGATATATTTCCGATCGACAATTGCCAGATAAAGCTATCGATTTGATCGACGAAGCAGCCAGCCAAATTCGCATGGAAATGGATTCCAAACCTGAATCTATGGATAAATTAGAACGGCGCTTAATCCAATATAAAATCGAACGCGAAGCTTTGAAAAAAGAAGAAGACGAAGCGTCCAAAAAACGTCTTGATGATTTGCAACAGGAAATCGACCAAGCCGAAAAAGAATACGCAGACTTAGAAGAAATTTGGAAAGCTGAAAAAGCTTCATTGCAAGGCGCGCAGTCGATTAAAGAAGAGTTAGAACGCGCCCGCTTAGAACTTGAAACCGCACAACGCGCGCAAGACTTAACGCGTATGTCGGAATTGCAATATGGTCGTATTCCCGAATTGGAAAAACAATTAGAGCAAGCGCAGCAGGTGGAACATCAAGAAATGCATTTATTGCGTAACCGTGTGACCGAAGAAGAAGTTGCGCAGATCGTTTCAAAGTGGACGGGCATCCCTGTTTCAAAAATGCTGGAAGGCGAGCGTGACAAACTATTGAATATGGAAGAAGCATTACATCAACAGGTGATTGGCCAAGATGAAGCAGTCACTGTGGTGGCCGACTCTATTCGCCGTTCACGTGCCGGCTTGTCTGATCCGAGTCGCCCGATCGGTTCATTTTTATTTTTAGGACCCACTGGCGTCGGTAAAACAGAATTATGTAAAGCCTTGGCCATGTTTTTATTCGACACCGAAGAGGCAATGGTTCGAATTGATATGTCAGAGTTTATGGAAAAACACACCGTATCACGTTTAGTCGGCGCGCCGCCTGGTTACGTGGGTTATGAGCAAGGAGGTTATTTAACAGAAGCCGTGCGTCGCCGACCTTATTCGGTGATCCTATTGGATGAAGTCGAAAAAGCCCATCCCGATGTATTTAACATTCTATTGCAAGTGTTAGACGATGGTCGCTTGACCGACGGCCAAGGGCGCACGGTTGATTTTCGCAATTGCGTCGTGGTGATGACATCAAACCTAGGGTCACAGTTGATCCAAGAAATGGCTGGTGAAGGGAACTATGAAGCCATGAAATCGGCGGTGATGGAAATTGTTGGCACGCACTTTCGCCCGGAATTCATCAATCGCATTGATGGTACTGTGGTGTTTCATCCACTGGGTCGCGAGCAAATCCAAGCAATCACCAAAATTCAAATCACTCAGCTGCAACAACGCTTGCAAGAGAAGGATATTACCTTGAAAGTGGATGACGCGGCGCTCGCATTTTTAGCCGAAACTGGTTATGATCCAGTCTATGGGGCTAGGCCTTTAAAACGCATGATCCAACAATACTTAGAAAATCCTTTAGCCAAAGCGTTACTGTCTGGTGAGTTTTCAGCAGGCGACACGATTACGGTTAAACGCAAGAAGGATCAATTAGATTTTACGACATGAGAAGCTTATGACACCACAGATGGTTGATTTAACTGCGCAGCAACCTAATTTTGACGAAATTGAATTAGCACTGGACCGCGCCCGTGCACAAGTCGGCGCGGCAGAGGCGCATGGTTTAGTGAGCGGGATCATTTGCGCGGGCACGCGTTTAGACGGCATTGCTTGGGTTGAGCAAGTGCTAGGTCCGATTGACACTAGCGATGTGGTGGCAAAAGAAAGTCGCAAATTGTTATTCCAATTATATGAACACACCAATTGGCAACTACATGAAATGGATTTCACTTTCACATTATTATTACCCTGCGATGAGTTTGATTTATTGCAACGCGCCGAATCCTTAGGCAATTGGTGTAACGGTTTCATGGCAGGCTTAGGTTTAGGCGGCATTAACTCAGACGGCGACAACAGCGAAGATGTACGCGAAGCGTTACATCACCTCGGTGAGTTTGCCAGTGTGGATTATGAAAACATTGATATTTGTGAAGCCGATGAAAAAGCCTATGCGGAAGTCGTGGAATACGTTCGTATGTCAGTACTGATGATTTACAGTCAATTTACTGAAAGCGGTGGCAGCTTCGGCGACACATCACACACTTACCATTAACCTTTAATCAGAGGGATTTAGCAATGATTGATCAAAAAACCTTTGCCGCACGCCGCCAGGCGGTCATGCAAGAAATGGGTGAGGGCTCCATTGCCATTTTAAGTGCCAATGAAGAGATTTTACGAAATGGAGATGCGTATTATCGCTTCCGCCAAGACAGTGACTTTTATTACTTAACGGGTTTCGATGAGCCTGATGCCGTAGCGGTATTGATCCCTGGTCGCGCTGAAGGTGAATACGTTTTATTTAACCGCCCTCGCGATAAGGAACATGAAATTTGGACCGGCCGCCGCGCCGGGCAACAAGGCGCCTGCGATCAATACGGTGCAAATCAAGCGTTTTCAATCGATGACATTGAACAACACATGCCAGGGGTGTTAGAAAACAAAAGCACTTTATACACGCCGGTTGGCCGCCATATGAAGTTTGATTTAAAAGTCCGTCGCTGGGTGAAGCAGGTGCGCGATAAAATCCGCTCTGGCATTAATGCGCCACAAAATTTTGCAAGCGTCGAGCAATTGATCCATCCATTAAGACTGATTAAATCTGCTGATGAAATTGAGTTAATGCGCAAAGCCGCAGAGTTATCCAGCCACGGTCATATTCGTGCGATGCAAAAGGTTAAACCCGGGTGTTTTGAATATGAGTTAGAGGCCGAACTTTTGCATGAGTTTTATCTTCACGGCTGCCGCGCACCGGCATATGATTCCATCGTCGGCACAGGCGCCAACAGTTGTATTTTGCATTATTGCGATAACAATGCGCAAGTCAAAGACGGAGACTTGGTGTTAATCGATGCCGGCGGTGAATATCAAATGTATGCCGCGGACATCACACGGACTTTTCCTGCCAACGGTAAATTCAGCGAAGAGCAAGCGGCGATTTATGAATTAGTCTTGTCAGCACAACTCGCTGGATTAGAAAAAGTGAAACCTGGAACGGTTTGGATTGACATTCAAACGGCTATCATCCGCGTGATCACCAAAGGCTTAGTTGACTTAGGTATTTTAAAAGGTGATGTTGATGACTTAATCGAGCAAAAAACGTATCGAGATTTTTACATGCATAACTCTGGACATTGGATCGGTATTGATGTGCATGACGTGGGCCGTTATAAAATTGATAATCAATGGCGTAAACTACAAGCGGGTATGGTTATTACCGTCGAGCCAGGTATTTATATTGGCGCTGATAATCCTAAGGTCGATGAAAAATGGTGGAACATCGGCGTGCGCATTGAAGATGATGTTGCTGTTACGGACACAGGCCATGACGTCTTATCAGGTAGTCTACCTAAAACCCTTGCCGAAATTGAAAGTTTAATGGCTTAAGGCAACACATGACGCACACTTATGACATAGTCATTGTCGGCGGCGGCATGGTGGGCGCCAGCTTGGCGGCGGCGCTGCGCGAGTGTGATTGCCGCATCGCAATCATCGAAACGGTGCCAGACGATAAGCGTTTGAAAGTTTTTCCAGATGCACGTTCTATCGCTTTGTCATATGGTAGTTCACGGATTTTTTCAACCTTAAATTTATGGGCGGCATTGTCAGACCATGCAGCGCCGATAAAAAAAATCCACGTGTCCGATAAAGGACGTTTTGGTGCCGCGCGCCTCAACGCCAGTGATTTATCAAAACCGGCTTTAGGTTATGTGGTCCCTGCGCATGCGATTAATCAATGTTTGTATGATGCCTTGAAAGATCAGAAAAATTTAACCTGGTATTGCCCGGCGACGCTTCAGGCGATTGAGCGCCAAGACGATCTACATCGCTTGACCTTAGCCGATGGCCAGCAATTGCTAGCGAGCTGCGTGGTGGCGGCAGATGGCGCTAATTCCAAAGTGCGCGATTTGGTAAACATTGCAACCGAACAATGGGATTATAAACAAACCGCTATTGTGGCTAATGTGACCTTAAATCAAGACCATCACTTTACGGCTTACGAACGTTTTACGCCGGATGGTCCAGTCGCATTATTACCGTTGGCCGGCCATAAAGCCGCATTAATCTACACGACGCCCAATCAACGTCGCGATGAATTGTTAGCGCTATCTGATCAAGACTTTTTACAGGAAGTACAACAAAAATTTGGATATCGACTCGGGCGATTACAAGCGATCAGCAAACGCTTTGCTTTCCCCTTAAAATTAACGAAAGCTGTTACTCAAATTCAACCGGGCTTAGTCTTATTAGGTAACTCAGCTCACAGTTTGCACCCCATCGCAGCGCAAGGGTTTAATTTAAGTTTGCGTGATGCAGCGATGTTAGCGCAGTTGTTCGCAGAGGCATTGCAACAGCAACAGCCGTTAAATGATTTTTCATTGTTAAAAGACTATTACCGTTGGCGCGAGCAAGATCAAAAACGCATGTTGGCCTTGACCGATGGCATCCACCGCATTTTTCACTTTAATTTACCACCGTTCTCATGGTTGCGAGACGCCGGATTAATAGCGCTAGAGCATGCGCCCACCTTAAAAAACGTATTCGCAAAACATAGCATGGGTTTGGCAGGCAAACTGCCTAATTTGAGTTGCGGCTTGCCGCTAGTTGAGGCATAACATGGAACAACATTTCGATGCCATTATTGTTGGCGCAGGTGCAGTTGGACTTTTTACCGCTTGCGCGTTAGGTCAAGCCGGTATTCGTGTCGCTCTCATTGACCGCACTCAGCTAGAGCCTAAGCTTTCGCCCGACTATGATTTGAGAGTGTTTGCCATCACGCGTGCTGCCAAAGAATTATTTCAGCAGGTGCAGGTTTGGGATCAGATCACTGCGCAGCGCGTTTGCGCATTTCAAAAAATGCACATCTGGGATGGCGAAGGTAGCGGCACGCTGACGTTTGATTGTCGTGATTTAGCAGAGCCTGAATTAGGACATATCATCGAGCAGCAAGTGATACAGCATGCCTTATGGCAACGTGTGCAACAGTTAGAGACGGTAAGCTTATTACATCCACTTGAATTGCGCTCGGTAAACTTAACGCCTAATCACGTTTTGCTTGAGGCCAGCACGGGTTACACCTTGTCTGCAGATTTATTAATTGGTGCCGACGGTGCCAATTCTTGGATCCGCAAGCAAGCTGGCATTGCCACCACACAAGTTGACTATGGTCAGCACGCTTTGGTTGCCAATTTACGCTTAGCGCAATCGCATCAACACACCGCATGGCAACGCTTTATGCCTGACGGTCCCTTAGCTTTTTTACCGTTGTCCGATCCACAGATGGTGTCGATTGTATGGAGTTCCAAGCCCAAACATATTGACGCCTTAGTCTCCATGCCCACTTCACAATTCGAACAAGCCTGTTCAGATGCCATGGGTAATCGATTCACCGAGATCACATGTCAAAGCGCGCGCCGGCAATTTCCCCTAGTCATGCGCCACGCGCAAGCGTATGTCATGCCGCATTTGGCCCTGATTGGTGATGCAGCCCACACCTTGCATCCCTTGGCTGGCCAAGGTTTAAACTTGGGTTTGTTAGATGCTGCAGCTTTAGTTGATGAAGTGAATAAAGCATTTCAAACGCAACGCAATATTGGTAGCCATGCCTTACTGCGCCGCTATCAACGCCGCCGAAAAGGTCACAACTGGGCGATGACAGTGGCCGTTGGCAGTTTTAACAAAGCCTTCGCCAGCCAAAATCCCTTAATTCGTTACAGCCGAAACCTCGGCCTGAATTTCAGCAACCGTTTTCAACCTGTTAAAAACCGCTTCGCTAAATTTGCGATGGGGGTTGATTGGTTGTGAAAGGGTGGCGGGACTTGATGCCTTATCTCATCAATTATTACCAGGTGCCTTCGACTGAATGTGTTCTACTGTTTTTTCGCTAGCCCCGCCGGGTCGAGCCTGGGCGCGCTCTTTCATGACCCTGTAGCATTCGTCAGGATTTCTCCTAATGCGAAAAGTGACTAGTGCTCTAGCAAGGCTGCCATTACGTCGGAGGTATGCTTTACGCATGTCATGCGTGGTAGGTCTGTTATCGGTATCAAAAGAGGCAAGAGTTCTGCTTGTATGGGCATCATCATCTGAATCTTCGTCTGAATCTTCGCCTGAGGAAGAGCTGCTTGCTAGACCATTTGCAGCCCCGTTTGATGTCGCTGTAGCAGTGGCATCTTCATCGTCATCAGAGGGGGAACTACTGCTTGAGGAAGGGCTGCTTGCTGGCGCGCTGGACGTCGCAGAGGTGTCTTCGTAGAAAAAAGCAGGGCTTGTTGATGCTCTACTCCTCACCCTTTTTTGTGCTGACGCCTTCGTATCACGAAGGTTCGCAACTGCTTGCCCTTCTGCGCGTAGCTTTTTAAGCAAATCGTTAATACCCTCAGCAGCTTCTGAATCGCATTTACTGAAACCACTAAGTGTACAGTGAAGCTTAAATTCACGATCGAATTCTTTTTCATTGAAATCATTATCAGCTGCACGGAGCGCTTGCTTAATTTCAGCTTTAGGGTTGGCTATAAGCGCATCTATTTGGCTCTTTGTAACGTGGTTTTTTGCATCACTATTATTGGCGGCAGCGCCTCTAGAACTTGTTGCTGAGGAAGAGGAGTCTGATGGAACCCAAGCCCTAGATCTCAACCCTACCAAGTGGATTGTCGGAGTATTACCATCAGCATGCTTGCTAATATACTCAATATAGGATACTGCACTCGAGAAAGTATCAGCGTCTGTTAAATCAAAACATAATAAAATGACATCTGATGCGCTTATTCTTATACGAAGTGTCGATGTGTACAGGTCGCTGAGTTGTATGCCGGGGTATTCCCAACAAAAAATGGCCTGTTCTCTATCAAGTTCCGTGCTGGTGCCTTTTCTAGATTTAAATAGCCTAGTTTTTTGGACAACCTCAATGTCTTTTTGTTGAGCTATCAAGGTTAATTGGGGTCCGTGTGGGTTTAAGGGATTGTCCGGAGCTTCATCGTTATTGGAATTTGCATCACCTTTCGGGGCAGGTTTTCCACTTTTGAACGCAGAAATCAAAGTCGTTTTTCCAACTCCTTTATCACCGATGACAAGAAATGTTAGGCGCATATGCTTCTCCTCAAAAGACCAGGAATATTAATGATTATATATGAATCAAGTTGAAATTACAATTTGCTACGGTCATTGACCAGGGCAAGATCGTCATAATTATTATTAACTTATAGGCCCTGCGGGCCTTAAAGACTCGACCGTCTCTTTCTCCCTGCCAGCCATCGAATCGAAATGTTACGTATTTTGCTGCGATTGCCCTTGCTCACTTAGCATATTGACTTGAAAAAGCAGCATAGGTTGCATTGCTGGCTCCCCTCGGATTTTTGTCTGCGCGCTCATTGAGAGTTTTCATGCATTCCTCAACTGAATTGTTTTTGAAAAGACCGAAAATTTGCACCGCGGCCCAATGGCTGCCGCGATTTCTTAAATAGCATCTGCGCATTTCATTAACGGGGTCCGGCGGCTGTTGGTTATTAACCCCTACTGCGCCACCAGCTGCTGCGCCTATTTCTAGAGTTGTCCCAAGGCCGCGCCCTAAGGCTTCCTGAGCTGCCTTTATGAATGCAGCATTAACATTATCACCTGTCTTGGCTGAGCATTCTATATAGTCAAGATCTTCTTCGTCGGCAAATTCTTGAGCGGTTTCTGTTGATACTTCCCGCTCAGCGTTTAAATCGGATTTTATTCCCACGAGACAGATGAGGGTAGTTGGCGGTGCATAAGTACGAACATCTGAGAGCCATCTCCTTAACCCCTTAAGTGTTACTTTCTGTGTGAGATCAAAACAAAGTAAAGCAATATCCGCCCGTCCAAAATACCCACAGGTTATAGATCTAAAACTTTCCGTCCCCGCAGTATCCCAAATTTGCAACCTGGTTAACTTTCCGCCAATTTGTAACATGCGAGCACCAAGTTCCACACCGATGGTTGTGTCATAATCGTGAGTAAAAGTTTTATCACAAAACTGAGTTTTCAAGCGGGATTTCCCAACCCCTGCGTCTCCTACAATTATTACCTTTAATAACATAAGCCCCTCCTCATAAAACAAATCACAGAATGAGTTCGAATTATACACTAAATGGCAGAAGATTACAAATTAATCACAAAAAAAAGCTTGAAAATGCTTAATTTAGCCTCATATAAGCGGTTCATAGAGGTATGACTAGAAACTATTACTGATCATTAAAAGGAGTCGCAACACCATGAGTGAGCAAGCAGCGGTTGAAAAACACGGGTTTCAAGCGGAAACTCGGCAGATTTTGGATTTGGTGATCCATTCATTATATAGCCACAAAGAGATATTTTTACGGGAATTGATTTCGAATGCATCGGATGCCTTAGACAAGCTGCGCTTTCAAAAATTAAGGGATAGCAGCTTAAGCGAAGGTGATGGGGACTTGAAGATCCGCGTGGATTATGACGAAAAGGCTAATACGGTTACGGTCACCGACAACGGTATTGCCATGAGCCGCGAACAAGCCATGGAGCATTTAGGGACGATTGCCAATTCCGGCACCAAGCAATTTTTGGAATCTTTAAGCGGCGATCAAGCCAAAGATGCCAACCTAATCGGCCAATTTGGCGTAGGTTTTTATGCATCCTTTATTGTTGCCGACAAAATCACGGTGAATTCGCGCGGCGCCGGTTTGCCGGCTGACCAAGGGGTCTGCTGGGAATCTGACGGCAAAGGCGAATATACGGTTAAAACCATTAACAAAGCCGATCGCGGTACCGAAGTGATATTGCATTTGAAAAAAGACGAAAAGGAATTCTTAGACAATTACCGCTTGCGCAATATCATCAGCAAATACTCCGATCACATCAGCTGGCCCATCGAAATGGAAAAGCCGGTGGTGGATGAAGAAGATAAAAAAGAGAAAAAATTCGGTGGTAAATTAGAGTATGAAATCGTTAATAAGGCTAAAGCACTCTGGATACGCAATAAGTCTGACATTTCTGATGAAGAATACCGTGAATTTTACAAACACATCAGCCATGATTTTGAAGATCCCATGGCGTGGACGCATAACCGCGTGGAAGGCAAGCAAGATTATACGTCCTTGCTTTACATCCCAACTCGAGCCCCATTTGACTTATGGCAACCGGAAGTGCGCTCGGGTTTAAAATTATTTGTTAAGCGCGTATTCGTGATGGATGATGCCGATCAATTCATCCCGCGATATTTACGTTTTGTTAAAGGCGTTATTGACTCTAGCGACTTACCGCTTAATGTGTCTCGCGAAATTTTACAAGATAATAAGCAAGTTGAAATCATTCGCTCTGCCTGCGTCAAACGCGTGCTGGGTTTGTTAGAAAAAATGGCTGAAAATGATAAAGAAAAATATGCCGAGTTTTGGAAAACCTTTGGCTTAGTCTTAAAAGAAGGTCCGATAGAAGATTTTGCTAACAAAGATAAAATTGCCAAGTTACTGCGTTTTGCGACCACGCATGATGATAAAGAAGTGCAAACCACTGCATTAGCCGATTATGTCTCGCGCATGAAAGAAGGCCAAGATAAAATTTATTATATCGCAGCGGATTCATTCAACGCCGCAAAAGCCAGCCCGCATTTGGAAATCTTCCGTAAAAAAGGCATCGAAGTGGTGTTGCTATATGATCGCGTAGATGAATGGTTAATAAACCATTTGTCAGAATTCGATGGCAAGCATTTACAATCCATCGCCAAAGGCGAATTGGATTTAGGCGACTTGGGCGATGAAGAAGACAAAGCGGCCCAAGAAGAAAAATCCAAAAGTTTTGAAAGCGTTGTGAAACAAGTTACCGACGTGTTGGGCGAAAAAGTTAAGGAAGTGCGTGTAACGCATCGCTTAACTGAATCCCCCGCTTGCGTAGTTGCAGACACTCACGATATGGGCTTGGAAATGCAGCGCATCATGCAAGCTGCCGGGCAGCAAATGCCGCCATCAAAACCCATCTTTGAAATCAACCCTGATCACGGTTTAATTCAACGCCTACAATCAGAAACCGATGACGATCGCTTCACCGAACTGGCTCACGTGCTGTTCGACCAAGCCATGCTAGCCGAAAGCGGGCACCTGGAAAACCCGGCCGAATTCGTACAGCGTTTGAATAAGATCTTATTGGAAAGTTAATACCCTGATCTCCACCTCCCCAGCATAGCTGGGGAGGCCGCTGGCTTTTGCCGTGTTGTGCTAAACCCCATAAATCCTTCATCCTCAAATACAATAGTTATACTCGAAGCAAAGTGGTTTACGGCTTTTTGCCGTGTTCTTTTCCGCGTAGCGCTACGATTAAATTTTGGCAAGAATCCCTGATATTACCTGCAATTTAATCGTAGCGCTACGCGAAAAATAACGTTGTCAAAAATACCGAAAACCACTTTGCTTCGAGTATATACAAAAATTGGAATAAATCTTGCTAGTTTAGATCCGTGTTCTGGTTTTTTTTATGTGTTATTCAAGCATTAATTCGAGTTGTGAGGGGGTGATATGATGAAAAGAATGATTGATAAACGGTTTGATAAACTATTAAATCAGTGTAGCGATATCAGTGATATTTGTAAGCCATTATTCAGTAACACTCAAATAACCTCTTTTAATTATGTGAAACAGAAATTAACGGGTTCACGGCAATCATTATGTACTCGTGACGATTGGTTAGAGCATTTTATCGCTAAGGAATATTATCAGTCTTCGCCGATCCACGATCCAAAATTCAATAGTGAACACTATGCGTTGTGGCATTGTTTTGAAGACAACCCTGTGATCCAGGACGCACATGAGAATTATAATATCAGCCATGGTATTTCATTAATCAATCGGCAAGATGATCATTTAGAGTTGGCCCACTTTGCCACGACGCGCGATAATCTTGATATCGATAATTGGTATATTAATAATATCGATTTGCTACGGAAGTTCACATTATATTTTCGTCAACAAGCAGCTGATTTAATTAGTGATGCCACGCCAATCGTGTCAACGCGCAAAATAAGGTTATCCAACCCTCAGCGCGAAGTTGATGATGATACGTCTTGGCTAAAACAAATGATAGAGTTAACGCACTGGGAGATGGGTAAACAGTTTCGTCATCAGCGTTTGAGTAAACGGGAGATCCAATGTTTACTCGGAATTTTACAAGGCAAAACCAGCAAAAGCATTGCAAAAGAAGTTAATCTATCGCATAGAACCGTAGAATCCTATACGCTTAAATTAAAGAAAAAATTTGATGCTCATTCAAAGTCAGAGTTAGTTCGCACGGTATTAAAGACTAATTTTCTGGATGATTGTTCCTAACGCACGCATAGGATGATATGATCGTATTATTATGATGGACTTAGTTGCTAACATTGTCGGGATGATTGGCGTTTCAGTACTCCTGATAGCCTATTACTTATTGCAAATTGAGCGTATACCGGGGACGTCG
>SDBT01008956.1_pt1 | contig 16278 bp, 12 predicted proteins | sample 2277101 | NCBI WGS metagenome assembly SDBT01 (sample SAMN10404973, study PRJNA504765) | marine sediment metagenome | isolation source: marine sediment core GS10_PC15, 103 cmbsf | place: Arctic Ocean: Southern Knipovich Ridge | collected 2010 | reverse complement strand
GTGGAGAGTGGTGAGTGGTGAGTGGAGAGTGGTGAGTGGTGAGTGGAGAGTGGTGAGTGGTGAGTGGAGAGTGGTGAGTGGTGAGTGGAGAGTGGTGAGTGGTGAGTGGAGAGTGGTGAGTGGGGAGTGGGGAGTGGAGAGTGGGGAGTGGGGAGTGTTGCTCCGAACCCTGAACCCTGAACCCTGAACCCTGAGCCCTGAGTCCTTCCTACTCACCACTCTCCACTCACCACTCACCACTACTCTTCCTCCTCGGCAAACAGGCCTTGCTTATGTAGTTCGCTGAGGAACTCGACGCTGTCGATCCGATCGTATTGATCGAGATTCTCCAGCACGGGCAGGTCTCGAATCAGGTCCCGATTGGGATCGGGCAGGAAGATCGCCACGACGGTGTACCCGGTCAGCCCGGCAACGAGGATCCCGCCGGCAAGCAACAGCCATCGCCGGCGGCGTCGGCGCGGGGCCTCGCTCTGCAGGCGATCCAGTTCTTCCTCTGCCTCGACGGCGACCATCTCGAGAGTCGACTGCGTAAGCCGGTCGGCCGCCGGGGTCTGGTCAAGTTCGTCGAGCAGTTCCCAGGTACGATCCAGCCGTTGCAGCTTGTCGCTAATTTCCGGATCGGAAGCCAGCAGATCTTCGACCTGACGGCTGGACTCCGGGTCCAACTCGCCATCGAGATACGCCACCAATCGCTCGTTCAGGGCGTCGTCGTTGGCAGGTTCGTCCGTCATGTTTCGTATCCGCACGTCGTAGGATGGGTTTGCAACCCGTCCCCGCGTTATTAGACGGGTTACAAACCCGTCCTACGTTACTTGACGGGTTACAAACCCGTCCTACGATCACTCGTCCTCGCGATCCACCACCGGGCGGTCGCCGTGCTCAAGGTACGGCTCGATGACTTCACGCAGGTTTCCTCGGGCGCGGGAGAGCAACGACTTGATTGCTTGGGGCGAAAGTTCCATCGTCGCGGCGATCTCGGCGTAGCTCATTCCTTCAAACTTGCACAACAGCACGGCCATCCGCTGCCGCTCGTTGAGCGCTCCCAGGGCCATCCGCACGATCTCGCACATCTCGGCCTTGTCCAACAGCCGGGCGGGCATCTGGCCGCTGCTGGCCTGCACCATCCGGTCCAGCGGCCGGGCACCCATCGGACCGCTCTCGCGCGGCTGCAACGTCACCTCGCGACGCCGCGACCGGCTTCGCAGGGCATTATAGGCCACGTTGTTGGCGATCGTGAACAGCCACGTCGAGAACTTCGCCGAAACGATGTAGGTTTTCCGTGCGCGATACACCCGCAAAAAGACCTCCTGGGCGAGGTCCTCGGCCTGATCGCGGGTGCCGATCATGTGCTCGAAGACGGCCACCAGCCGCCCCTGATAGCGGGAGACCAACTCTTCGAACGCGGCCGCACTGTCCTCGCGGACCTCCAGCATCAGCCGGACGTCGGGATCCTTCAGGGCGTATCTGCGGGCGGATGATTCGCTTGTAACCAAGCCAATCCTCGTCGTCGGTGGTGGCGGGTGACTTAGGGTGGGCCTCGCATGGGCACTCCCTTCTAGTGTAATCGGGCGTGCCCACTTCGACCCCCCACCCGACAGGGTCACCATTGTCACCAGTGGCCCCTTCGTGCCACTACTAGCCCCCTCGGCGGCGCAACTGTCCGCAGGCGGCGTCGATCCGGTCGCCCTTGCGGTAGCGGAGCTTCACATTGAGGCCTCCTTGCTGCAACGTCTCGACGAACCGGGCCGTCGTCGCCGACGAAGGCGTGCGATAGGGCAGCTCGGGCACCGGGTTGTAAGGGATTACGTTGACCAGTGCCGGTCGGCCTCGCAATAAGGCGACGAGGTCGCGGGCGTGCTCTGCGCGGTCGGTGATCTCGGCCAGCAGCACGTACTCGAACGTCACGCGGCGGCCCGTGGCGGCGAAGTAATCGTCGGCCGCGGCCACGATCGCCGCGATGCCGATGTTGCGATTGGCGGGTATCAGGCGGTTGCGCAATCGGTCGTCGGCCGCATGCAGCGAAATCGCCAGATGATACGAGTGATCGTGCTCGGCCAACCGGCGAATCCCCTTAGGCAGGCCGACCGACGAGATTGTAATCCGCCGGGCACTGATTCCCAGGCCCTCCTCGGCAGAGGCCAGGTCTAAGGCGGGCAGCAGTTCGTCGAGATTGGCCAGCGGTTCGCCCATCCCCATCACGACGACGTGGCTGATCCGTTGATCTTCGCCCAGCAGCCGCCCGAGGTGGAGCATCTGCTGGAGGATTTCGCCGCGGGTGAGGTTGCGGACCAGGCCGTCGAGCCCGCTGGCGCAGAACGCACAACCCATCGCGCAGCCGACCTGTGTGCTAACGCAAACGGTGTGGTGTTGCCGGTCGTCGCGTAGCAGGACGCATTCGATCTGCTGGTCGTCGTGCAGCGCAAGCAGCAGTTTCTCGGTACCGTCGCTGCCGGTTTGGGCGTCGGCAATGCGGGTGTCGAGAACTTGCCATTGCCGGGCCAAATCCTCCCGTAGCGGTTTGGGCAGGTCGGACATGAGGTCGAACTCGACCGTGCGGCGTCGAAACACCCATTGCCACACCTGGGCCGCCCGATAGCCGGGCAAACCATGCTGGGTCAACCAGGCCTCGAATTGCGGCCGGGTGTGTTCGAGTAACGAAAGCAGCTTATTAACGGACATCTAGTGTCTGTCCCACGAGGGGTGATGCTTCGGCTGCGACAGACGTCTAGTGAAACAGCGAGTCCTTTGGTATTTGCTTCCAACCGCCGCTCGAATCGGTGTACCACAATAATTCGAGTCCTTCGTGATAGATTTTCTCGAAATAGTCGACCTTGATCGGATAGTAGCCCGGATCGAGCGTGACGACCGGTCCGTGCTTCGCCGTGGCGGCGTGCATGCCGTCGTGGTCGACAATCTCTTTGCCGCCGATCCACAACTTGCTGCCGTCGTCCGATTTCAGCGCGAAACGATATTCCCCGGCCTTGGGAATCTTCACGTAGCCGGTATACACGAGGCCGAACTCGTCGTTCTTCTTCTTCGGCCCCAAGTTGATGTTGGCGTTCACTCCCGTGTTGACAGGCTCAAGCTTGTCGAAATCGGGCAGCTTGTCCCACGAGCCTTCGTAGTACTTGTAAGCGACGCCCGGGGTCAGATCGGCCGGGTTGACCGCCGTTGGCTTCAGGTTCAATTGCGGCCGCGCCTTCCACTCGTCCGGCGTCATCGTCTCCCAGTAGACCGTGTAACGCTGATGGTGCAGCAGCCCGAGCGGCATAAGCGAAACGTCCCGGGGCTTGCCGACGCCCACGGTGCGGAACTTCAGCGGCTCTCCCTCGACCGGCTTGATCCAGTCGGCCGGATCGTCGGACGCGAGCACGAGCACCGGCACGGGCGGCGCCATGTTGCCCGAATGGGACGTGTTACCCGGGCAGCAATCGCTGGCCGGCATACCCTCGCGGCCCAGTTCGCCCGCCAAGACCAGCGGACCGTACATCACAACGACGCGTTTCTCGTCGTCCCGGGCGCGACGGAGGTGCAGCCCCATGGGCAACTTCACCTGAATCTTATCGCCGTCTTTCCAGGTGCGAGAGAGCGTCAGGTAGCTCTGTGGCTTTGCTTCGACCGTCTCTTTCTTGCCGTTGATCGCGACTTCCACGCCCTTCTCTACCCAATACGGCACGCGGATCTTGACGGCCAACTTCTGCGGTTTCCTTGTCGAGATCGTAATGGTCGTCGTGTCTTCTTCGGGGAACTTGGTTTCCTGCCGGATTTTTGCACCCTTCGCTTTCCAGTCGAGTTCGGAGGCGATGAAGAGGTTCACCCACAACGTATCGTCGTTGTGGAAGTAGATCGTCTCGCCGTACTTCGAGTGGTTTTCCATGCCCGAGCCTACGCAGCACCACATCGAATCGGTCGGCGAACTGTAGATCTTGAAGTGGCCCGGCCGTAGCGAATAGAAATAGGTTACTCCACCGCTGTCGGGATCTTGCGAGCCCAGGATATGGTTATAGAGGCCCCGTTCGTAGTAATCCATGTACGCCGCATCGGGCTTCCATCCGAACAGATGGCGCGTGAGCCGCAGCATGTTATACACGCAGCACGTCTCGCAACTGTTCCAGTCCAACTTGCTCGCTTCGTCGCCCGGTGCGCAGAAACGCTCGCGCAGATCGACGCCGCCGGGGGCGAAAGATCGGGTATTGACGGCAAGATCCCAGAACTGGCGGGCGATCGTCGCGTCTCGCTCTGTGCCGGTCAATTCGTGCATCCGGGCAGAGCCGATGATCTTGGGAATCTGCGTGTTGACGTGCTTGCCTTCTAGTTCGTCCTTCTCTTCGGCCAATGGATCGATAATCACCTTGTGGTCGAAGCGGCGGGCGAGAGCCAGGAAGCTCTTGTTGCCGGTCAGGGCGTATAGGTTGGCCAGCGACTCGTTTATGCCGCCACATTCGCAACGGAGCATTTGTTGGAACTGCTCGTCGGTCAGCTTGGCGAGGCCTTTGACGGCCCAATCGGCGAACTTGCCGGCAACATCGAGTGCCTGCTTGTTGCCCGTATGTGTATAGGCGTCGATCAAGCCGGCAAAGGTCTTGTGCAGCACGTACCAGGGCACGTAGCCGTCGTTCAGGCCCCATTGATGAACCTTGATCGTACCGGCAAAGGTCTTCTTCCAGACTTCCGTCCGCATCGATCCGGCATAGCCGTCGCCGTGCTTCTCTTGGATCTTGGCCAGTTCTCCGACCATGTAGTCGACGCGTTTCTTGATCTCTTCATCGCCCGTGCTGGCATACATCAGCGCGCAAGCACTCAGATAATGTCCGGATGTTTGCCCGACGCAGTCCCTTTTCTCCCAACCGCCGTAGCGTTCCCCCTTGGTCGGCATGCCGGCACGTTCGTGAAACGCCCACAGCATTCGGTCGGCGTCCAGTTCGAGCAAGTAGGCCTTGTTGATCTCCATGGCTTTTTTGAACGGGCTGTCGAGCAGACGCACCTGATTCAGAGCAAACGGTTTCGCTTCGATCGGAATCGCCGGTTTGACCGGAGCCGCCAACAGGCAGCTACTCAACACGGCTACCAGCACAACGGCCAACATTAGTTTCGTTCTCATCGCACTTTCTCCTTTTGTTCTTGGTCATTACACACAATTCGCCCCCGTTACTTACCGAACTCAAAGTGAAAACGGTTTGCCCGCCACCGCCGGGTTCACCCCGGCGGAGCGATGATTGATAGCTAACAGTGAGCGTAAAACCACCGTTGCTGCCCCAGCCGTCCGCTGCCGAAGGCGGCGGACGGCTGGGGCAGCAAGATCGGGGAAAGACGGTCCTTTCTAGTTGTCAATCATCGCTCCACTGGGACAAGCCCAGTGGTGGCGTTCTCACTCTGAGTTACCGAAGAATTGTCCCGGACGACGGCCCGAATGTCAAGCCGGTAGAAGGGGCGGTTTAGGCCGTATTGTGCAACTTATCACTGACCCGCCAGCCGGGGGGGCGATCCCTTTTTCCCTCCGGCAGTTGCCAGCCGAGCAGGGTCGCGGCACAATAGTGGAATGACTTGTACTGCTCCGTTGATCCTGCTGCCCGGGCTGGGTGCCGACAAGCGGCAGTGGCAGCCACAACGGACCGAACTGCCTGAATTGGTCGTGCCAGACTGGCTCGCGCCACAACGGCGCGAGTCTCTCGCGGAGTACGCGGCACGGATGACGAAAACGATCGAGCCGACGGGTCCGCTCGTGTTGGGCGGCTCGTCGTTCGGCGGTATGGTGGCCTACGAGATGGCCCGACACCTTGACGCCGGGGCGGTCGTGCTGATCGGAAGTTGCCGCTCGCGGCGGGGGATCCGCGCGTCGCTGCGGTTCTTCCGTCATCTCGGGGCCATGGTGCCTGTGCCGGCCTTCGCTCTGGCCAAGATCGTCGCACCGTTGGTCGTGGGCCGGTTCTCCGGTCTGCCGCCACAGGTGCGACGATTGTGCGTGGAGATGTTCCAAGACGCAGATTCCCGCCTGATGAGTTGGGCCTGTTCGGCCATTCCGGATTGGGACCCGGCCCCGCTGGAGAATGTGCCCGTCTATCAGATCCACGGAGAGAAAGACCGCATCATCCGTCCCGCCGACGTGGATGCGGACGAAATCGTGCCCGACGCCGGGCATCTGATCAATCTGACGCATCCCGAGCAGGTCAATGCAATGATTCGCAGGGCGACGGCGACGGTTGTAGCAGGGGGGCGGATTGAGGTATAATGATTGGTTGGGGTATAATTGGTTGGGTCGGCCGGAAAGGCATTGAAAGCGTGCCGGTTTGGGAGTCCGTATCATGCGATCAGTCAGAGCAGTGTACGAAGACGGTCAAGTCGTCTTCTCTCAGGAGTCGCTCCCAACTGAACGAAGCGACGTCATCGTCACGTTCCTGGACCACGGTGACGGTGGGCGGCAACCCGCCGCAAACGCTGGCCAGCAGTTTGTCGAGAAGTGGAGTGGCGTGATCGAGGGGACAGATATTGCCGACTGGAAAGACAGGAAGGCTGAGCACATGAAGAGGAAGCCTGAGTGAAGGTCCTTCTCGATACGAACGTCTGGGAAAAGGACAGGCATTATTCGTATGGGTTGACGCTGCTAGCAGCCAATTTCATGGGGGGGGGGTGATCAACCTCGTGGCTTCTGCCCCTGCACACCGAGGCACATACGTAACCTCTTGTGATTACACGACTTGCGGCATATTCGTCGCAGAACGGGAAGCTCCGGTGACATCGCGTAACATACACCTAAGTCCAGAAGGGGACGTAACTTGCGTCTCTTCGTGATGCGCCCCCACTCACGTAGGGGTTGATTCGTCCGGCTTCGATCGCGCATGCGGGGTCAGCATGCGGGGTCAGCATGCGGGGTCAGGCCGTGAACAATGAATAAGCGTCTTTGGAATGCCTCGGAGATGCGCGCCGCGGGCCGACGCAACTCTGCCGATCGCAGATTCGCGTACCTCTGGCTCCGGCGGGCAAGCCGACTACACCAGGAACAACCGTCTTTGTCAACAAACGCCAAATGCCACCCAAATTCACGGCAAACACCACATTAGTTTGGGTGGCGTTAACTTGACTTAGGGCAACCGATCAGAAACGAGCGTCGACGTAACGTGTTGATATAAAACGCGTTCGGGCAATCATCTCGCACCGGCCGTCGCCGTAAGTAATTAATCGCAGTTTGTGAAAAACGGGGGTATGCTCTGATACGCATAACTCGTTGTTCCATAATATGTTACGATGAATTTGCGACTTAATGTTGATCTTGGGCCAATAACCCGATCGATGATTTCAAGCTGATTCTAATCGACGTAACTCCTTATTTCAAGCCTACTTACTGGACACCTCGTCCGAACTGCGACCGCGATCTCAAAATCAAGAAGGTGTGCAAATTTGGTTTATCGCGAATTCTCGCACTACGATCCCCCGCTGAAGTGCGGTTTTTTCCACGTCTACAGTTCGATGTGATTACCAACGGAGACATTGCCGTGAAGACGCCCTTACTTGCGGTCCTTTTGACGCTTGCCTTGGTTTCCACGGCCGGCGCTGCCGACAACACGCAGGTTGTCTGGCTCGAAGCCGAGACCTTCAGTAACACGGGCCGATGGTCTAACGACTCGCAGCACGTCGATCTGATGGGTTCGCCATATCTACTGGCCACGGGCGTGGGCAAACCGGTCGCCGATGCCGTGACTACGGCGAAGATCCCGGCCGGCGGCAAGTATCGCTTGTGGGTGCGGTGCCGCGATTGGCTACCAAGCCATAGCCCCGGTCGGTTTCAGGTGATCGTCGGCGGCAAGGCGTCGGACGTGACTTTCGGAAAGACGGATTCTGACGAGTGGCAGTGGATCGACGGCGGGACGTTTGATCTGGCGGCCGGCGACGTCGAGGTCCGCTTACACGATCTGACCGGCTGGTGGGGGCGATGCGATGCCGTGGTGCTGGCCACCGGTGATTTCAAGCCGGGCAATGATGTCAGGCACTTGGATGTCGACGTGCCGATACAGGAAATGGGGCCTTACGACGTGGTAGTCGTTGGCGGCGGGCCGGCGGGGATCGGTGCGGCGCTGGCCGCGGCCCGCAACGGGTGCAAGGTGGCTTTCGTCCAGGACCGGCCCGTGCTGGGCGGTAATTCGTCGTCGGAGATTTCCGTGCCGCCGATGGGATATGACGGCAGCCCGCCCGACCGGGTCAACGTGTCGGGAATTGCCAAGGAGATCTTTCCCAAGCAGGGATGGCACAACTTCGCCGACTCCAACAAGATCGAAACCATCGTCCGCGCCGAGAAAAACATCTCGCTGTTTCTGAACACGCGTGCGACGGGCGTGGAAATGAGCGCCAAGGATCTGATCCGGTCCGTTTGGGCGTTGAACGTCCACACTGGTCGCCTGTTGGCATTCGCTGCCCCGCGGTTCATCGACTGTACGGGACACGGCTGGATCGGCTGTTACGCCGGCGCCGAATATCGCATGGGGCAAGAGGCCCGGGCCGAGTTCGGCGAGACGCTGGCACCGGTCGAGCCCGGCAAGCGGACCATGGGCAATAGCCTCTACAAGGCCGTGATTAAGGACCACAAGGGCAATTCCTCGAACCGGCACATGCCGTTCGACTGCCCGGCCTGGGCCTACCAATGGAAGAAGGCCTCCGATTTCGAGACCGGAGGACATCGCCGCATCCGCGAGATCAGGCGTCCCGAGAATTTCGACGTCCCGTCGCGCGGCAAGGGACGCAGCCCGGGCAATAGCATCGACGGTGCGATCAGGTACTCTTGGTGGATCGAGTACGGCGGTATGAAGAACATCATCACCGATGCCGAGCAGATACGCGACGAGTTGTTCCGCATCACCTTGGGCATGTGGAACTATGCGAAAAACCACAACCCGGCAACCGTCGAGAAGAACAAGTTCCGCGAACTGGTCTGGATCAACTACGTGCCCGGCGTCCGCGAGAGTCGGCGGCTGGTGGGCGATTACATTATGTCGCAAAGCGACTACGACCGGCGGACCGTCCACGCCGACACGGTGGCCTTCACCGACTGGGGTATCGACGTGCATCATCCCGAGGGTTTCTGGGTCAAAGGCAACGATTGCATCCACGTCTACAAGGGCCGACGGACCAGCATCCCCTATCGAACGCTTTACTCGAAGAACATCGAGAACCTCTTCATGGCCGGCCGGTGTCACTCTGCAACCCACATCGCGCTGGGTGGCACCCGCGTAATGCGGCCGATGTGTGCCACCGGGCAAGCCGCCGGCACCGCCGCCGCCATCGCCCATCGCCATGCAACGACGCCCCGGGGTGTATACGAGAACCACATCGAAGAGCTTCAGCAGACGTTACTCAAAGACGGTTGTTACCTGCTGGGCGTAAAGAACGCCGACCCGGCCGATCTGGCCCTGACTGCCACGGCCTCCGCTTCCAGTGAAGCGCCCGGGGCGACCGCCGGCAACGTCAACAACGGGTGGAACCGTGTCGTGAGGAAAGCACGCAACGCCTGGGCACCCGACCCGGCCGCCTCCGGTCCGCAGTGGATACAGCTTCAACTGCCCAAGGCCGCGGCGGTGGATACCGTACACCTAACCTTCGAGAAGGCATGTGCGACCTGTCGGGTGCAGATATTGCAGAACGGCGCGTGGAAGACCGTGGCGGACATCGGACGTAGCGAGGCGCGACGCACGGTGCGGCACTTCGCTCCGGTTGAGACGGACAAGTTACGCGTGCTGTTCGATAGACCATCGCCGCCGAGCGCGGTTTGTGAAGTGCGTGTGTACCGGGAGCAGGAATACGCGGGGGAATAGTAAGATAGCACAAACAAACAGCGAATTCACGAAGGCGTACGTCTTCTCTTGGGCTCTTCTCCCAGCATCGCGTAGCACAGGTCGCGCAGATCGTGCAGATTCTTGAATTCGGGTGTGGTAGTCGGCAGGAAGACGCCCAGCAGCAACGCGAGTATCATCTCGACAAGAAAGACCGTCCAGCCGACCACGGCACAGTAGCCTGCCACGGCCGCCAACGGTCCCGGCAAACACCATAGGCCGCCACAGCCGACGATCCCCGTCAAAAGACCGGCAACCAACGGCCAGAATACGAGATAAGTCAGGAGCCTGTCGGCAAGAGTCCGTTTCGAGATTAGCGGCGGCAGCCTGCCGGGAGCAAGCTTGATGACCTCTGGGATAATCTCTGCAAAGTGCTCTTTTAGAAGAGGCGCTAGCGGCGTGGAGGGACGTAGTTTCGTCACATTGAGTCCAGCAAGCCGCATTCCTTCACGTAACGCCAGAAAAGCACCGGCCGGGCGACAAGGCCGGCCCAGCACGGTCACCGAGCGCATCTCGGGGATCTTGGCTTGGGATGCGATCAGTTCGCACACTTCCCGTAGTGTTCGCGACCGGCCTGGCACCATAACGGTCTTCCATTGCCGGACGCTGAGTTGTATCTGGAATTGCCCGTTCAATGCGCGGCCAAGCCGCTTCCAGGGAAGCAACTCCAACTCGTACCGCCAGTCGCTGACCGTCATGTCAAAGTTGATCAGCGTATCGGGGTCCTCGCCACTGGCACCGAAAAACACTTGGTGCTCGTCACGGAATACCGCCAGCACTTCCTCCGCCGTCATGCTCCGCTGAGGCAGCGGTGTATCGAGAACCGACATAAGTTGATTCCTTGTAATCGGCCCGCTCGCTCCAGCCTACGGTTCGTTGCCGAACACAGGCGAGACGCCTGTGCCACTGGGTACTTGGCTATTTGCGCAACTTGTTCCACGGCGGCTGGTCGGCGACCTCTTCTACTTCGTAACCGTCCTCGTCGTCGACGGCCGGGGAGAGGATGGCTAGCAGCTTGGCGTCGCGGTCGCTGACGTTGAACGAGGCGTGGATCGTGCCGCCGGGAAGGAAGACCGAATCGCCCGGCCCGAGCACTTGCTTCTCTTGCTCTCGCCACTGCTCGACTTCGCCTTCGACCACGTAGATCACTTCCTCCTGCTGTGGGTGCTTGTGGAAGGCGTGGCCGCCGCCGGGGGTCAGCGTGACTTCGATCACCACGAGCTTCTCGGCCTGGGTGTCGGCCGGTCGGCTGCACCAGCCCAGCGAACCCCAATCGAGTTGTTGACGAACCGCTTCGGTCGCGAGTACGAACTTGCCACTCATAGATTTCTTCCTTTGTTCAATCACCTAAGAAAGCGTCCGGCAGCGGCTCGTCCGCGGAGGGTTCGGCGAGCAGTTCGGGAAGCCGGTCGGCCTGGAAGCCCACGTCCGTGCCGTCGCTGGCGGCCCCGGCGGCCGGGTTCGGGTTGGCGACGGTCGACGCCGCCAAGGCGTAATCGGCCCGAAGGTGTACGTGCGGCGGAAGGTCGGGCTCGGGCAGATGTACCCACCGGACTCGGTCCTGTCGCGGCTCGTACTCCGACTGCGAGCCCCAACGGAGCTTCCACTCATCGAAGCTCATCGGCTCGGACAACAACTCGTGGGTGGGCCCCTGAATCGTCCAGAACGTATCGACCTCTTCGTAGAAGTTGTGGTCACCCGCCCATTTGATCTGCTCGTGATAGTCGCTCAAACTGCCCGTGCCGATCTGTTCGATCAACGGGGCACCGGCAGTCGTGATGAAGATGCTGTTGGCACAATCGATTTCGACCGGAAGCCGGTATGGGGCGGTCGGCGTGTCGGTCAGCCGCAACAGGCCTCGTGCCGCGGTGGTGACGTGCCTGAGATCAATCTCCAGCGTCTCGCCGGGTGGCGACTGTCTCTGCCCGCCGGTGGCGACAATCATTGGCTCGGCCGTAGCCAGCAAACCGTTCTCCCAGTCGAGCCGAACCGGCTGCGAGTCGGCCACCCGTAGGAAGACGGCTTCGCCCCGGGCGATACAATCGACCAGCTTGATCACCGCCGGAGCTCTCGCCGAAGAGGTGCCGCTCTCAGTTGCCACGTCGGCACCGGGCACGTTGGCCGTGCGAAAGAACGCCACGTCTTGATGATCGGCCGCCGCGCCGTCGTAGGCGTTGCAGATCGATAGCGAGCACTTCTCCAACCGCACGGTCTGGCTGCCGCGGATCTCCAACAGCGACCACCGCTCGGCGGGAATTCCTCGCGGTACGTGTAATTCGATCGCCACGCCCTCAAGCGTCAGCCGCCCGGTAGTCACCGTGAACATGCTCCGCGGGTACTTGACCGAATCGGTTTCGTCGGGGCCGGGGCGGAAAACAATCAGCGGACGATAACCGTCGCCGGCGCGGATCTTAACGTCGCGGTTGGCCAGCGTGATCGGCCACTCTTGACGAAGGCCGTTGTAGTGCAGTTCGATGACGTCGCCGTCGCCGGCCGCGCTGCAAGCGGCGCCGAGTGTGGCGAACCGGTACTCGCCTTCATCATCCTCGTTGACTACCAGTGGGCCGTTGTGCGCCGGCACCGGTTCGACCGGCGGACCGACCTCACCCGGCTCGGACGGGCCGACCATCGCTCCGGTGACTCCGGCCGATGGGAGATCGACGCCGATACCCGGGCCGGCTTCGCCCGCAAGCGACACCCCGCCATGGAACTCCTCCAAGGCCAAACCTCCCCGGGCCAACGACCCGCGCAGCAGCCAATCGAGCGGATCGACTCGCTGGGGCGCGACCGGATCGTCGCTGTCGGTGACTTTCGGTCCCGGAATGTTCTCGGGAACCTCGGGCGTGGCGGGCGAATCGACGTCGGCGCCCGGCGATATCGGGAGCAAATTATCCGAACCGGTTCCCACAGACCCTTGGACGGGCTGCGGCGGCGACGGATTGTCTTTCGGCCGGGCAATCGGCGATGCGTACTCTCGCGGCGGCAACGTCTGGTCGTCTTGCCGGGCAAGGACGTGCAGCACGGCCCAAACGCACAACAGAACCACGACCGGCGCCATCCACGGTACGTGACGTTGGAAGAAGGTCACCCGCGGCCGAGGCGGTATACTCATACCTCTTTGCGAAAAACCGACCGGCTGCAAACCGACCTGCTCGGCCAGCGACGTCAGTTCCATAAACAGTTGGTTCGGGTTGCGGAATCGATGCCGCGGGTCCTTCGCCAGCATCTTCCGCAACAGGCGGTCGGCCTCCTCGGGCAACTCGGGGCGAAACTGCCGTAGGTCCGGCGGCTGATCGCCCTGGTGTTGTAGCAGCTTCTGTAGTACGGTCCCTTCCGGAAATGGCGGGCGGCCGGCGAGCATGTAGAAAAACGTGCAGCCGAGCGAGTAGATGTCGCTGCGGACGTCGGCGCTGCGGGGATCGCGGGCCTGCTCCGGCGAGATATAGTCGAACGTACCCAGCGTCACGCCGCTGGCAGTCAGATCGGCGGTCGCGCTATCCTCCCGCAGCCGGGCAAGTCCCATGTCGATCAGTTTGACGTGCCCCTCGGGCGTGATCAGCACGTTCGACGGTTTGACGTCGCGGTGGACCACGTTATGGGAGTCGGCATGGGCCAGTGCCTCGGCGATTTGCAGCGTGTAGCAAACCGCCTCAGCCAGCGATAGCGGGCCCTTCTGCTCGACCAACGTGCGGATGTTCAGCCCCTCGACAAACTCGAAAACGATGTAGTGCAGCCCCCGGTCTTCGCCTACGTAGAAAACCCGCGAGATGTTGTCGTGGTCGAGCCGAGCGGCCAATTGGGCCTCGTTCTGGAACCGCAAGAGCGTCTCTTCATCGGCGGCCTGTTCGGGCGAAAGGATCTTCAACGCCACCGGACGACCCAGCCGCGTGTCCAGAGCGCGAAACACGCGGCCCATTCCCCCGCCACCCACGTACCGGACCAACTCGAAATGCCCCAGCCGATCTCCCGGCTTTACACCACCGCGGAGAATCCGCTGGACCGAATCGGTCAACGGGTTGTCGATCGGGTCTTGATGGGAGATGATCGTCGGCTGGTCGTCCTGGAACGGCTCGGCGTCGCCGGAAGGCAAGCTACCGTGGGCACGGACCTTCCCCGACCCGCCCGGCGTCGGCGACAGATTTCCAGATCGGCTGCTTGAAGCGGTATCACTCATCATTCCCAGGAGATCGATCCGGACTCGCGCACCGACTACTCACCACTTCCAGTGACATGCGAATACATCAAGGCCAGCGAATATCCTACTCGCACGGCATGATGGGGCGAACGCCCTTGCGGAGAAAAATAGTCCATTCTTCCGAAATTCTATTTTACACACTTCCGCCGGCGGCGTCAATCGGCTGCAATGGGGGGGTAGTAGTGAATTTTGGGACTATGGTGACACATCCACCAGAAGGCGTCAATCCACCCACCTATTCTGCCGAGAAGCGAGAATGGGGGGGAACAAGGGGTCAGAGAAAGCGTCGAGAGATTCAATCTATGCCCTCCCTCACGCTTACCCGCGACCAATCTCGGCAGATCGACCGATTGGCCATGGATCGGTACGGCTTCTCCGGATTGGTGTTGATGGAAAATGCCGGCCGAGGAGTGGCCGACCGGCTGGGGCACCTGATCGAGTCGGGCCGATTTGCGGTGCTGCCCGAGTCGCGCAAGGTGGTAATCTGCTGCGGCAAGGGGAACAACGCGGGCGACGGATTCGTGATCGCCCGACACCTGGATTTGCGCGGATACGACGCCCGGGTGCTGCTCTGGTCGGACCCGGCCGAGTTGAGCGGCGACGCGGCGACCAACTTCCGTATTATCGAACGGACCGGCGTGCCGATCGAGGTTCTTAGGGACGATGCAAAAATAGTGTCGCCTTTCGCTCCGCGAAAGAACGCACTTTCGCGGAGCGAAAGGCAACTACAGCGCCAACTCGACGGGACCGCGTGGATCGTCGACGGTCTGCTGGGAACCGGTGCCCGGGGCGAACCTCGTCCGCCGCTGGACGCGGTGATCGATCAACTCAACGTGGCGACCGCCCCGATCTTGGCAATCGACCTGCCCAGCGGTCTCGATTGCGATACGGGCAATCCGGCCCGGCACACGATCCGTGCCGCGGTCACCTGCACTTTCGTAGCGTCGAAGCCGGGTTTTTTCGCCCCGGGGGCGGAAGAATACGTCGGCCAACTAGAAGTCTGCGACATCGGCGCCCCCGCCAAGCTGATCGAAGAAGTGCTCGCAATGGAAACCTAGCAAAGCGAGCCGCGGGGCTTGCCCCCGCGCCCATTTAGCCCGCCGTGAATACACGGCGGGTCGGGGGCGCGTGATTTTGCTTGACCTCGGGTGTGTTCACCCGGGGCTAAATGGTTACGGCTTCTTCGGCAACTTGCCGATCAGTCGTTCTAACTCGGCCAGGCGGCGCTCCAAGCGCTCGATGCGACGTTGCAACTGTTCGACGGATGTGGCGTCGTTTGCCGGGTGTACGGCAGGGTCGGACAGCCTAGGACCGACCGGCGGGGGTTCTACCGGCGGCGGTTTTACCGTTAGAGGTTTTACCGGCGGTTTTGCAACACCGGTGGGTGGTCGGACCGGGACAGCGTCCGGGCGGCGGCCCAGCGTGACCTTGATCTTGATCGTTTGCCCGTTGCGAAGGACCTCGAAGTCGAGCGAATCGCCCGGGGCGTGGACTTCCAGCACGCCGGCCATGTCGGCCATCTGGCGGATGCGGATGCCGGCCAGACCGGTGACGAGATCCTTGGGGCGCAATCCGGCTTTTTCGGCCGGGGTGCCGGGGCGGATCTCCAGAAGCCGAACGCCGCGGCCGCGATCCTTGCTGTCGTCGGCCACTGCGCCGAGGTAGCCCCGCTGCCGATCGGCGGCGACACCTTGCTTTGCGCCGCCGACAGGCCCCTCCGGTTGCGACTCGTCGGCCGGACCGTCCTGAGCGCCGCGGATCCGTTGTTCCAGACGTTCCAGCACTGATTGTCCCGGCACCGGATACGTCAGGCCAAGCCAAATCAGGCAGACGACACCTGTTAGAAGGGTTCTGTTCATCGTGAGTACTCCCATGATTCGTGTCAGACCGGCTGTCCAGCAGTGGATTATACACCCGATGCGGCCCGGTTGACAGTCTGCCGCGGATCGCACTGGCTTGACAAACGGCCCACCGGCAGCGACAATCGATTGCCATATCAACGCGGATGCCCGGCCTCGACGGTCGAAACGCCCGGGCACGCACCAATGAGAGATCGACTGCTGAGGAGTTCTGCAATGCGAGACGTTTGGCGAACGTTATTGATGTTGACACTGGTTCTGTTTGTGGCGTATCCGGCAGCCGAGGCGCCGGCCGACACGGGTGAGAGCACCCGGATAACCGATGAAAAGCAGCACGCTGCGCCGGTGAGCGGAGTCTATCCATACCGCGAGAAGAGCGACTACGTGCTCAAGGAGTTGGACCTGA
>SDBT01008955.1_pt1 | contig 16279 bp, 13 predicted proteins | sample 2277101 | NCBI WGS metagenome assembly SDBT01 (sample SAMN10404973, study PRJNA504765) | marine sediment metagenome | isolation source: marine sediment core GS10_PC15, 103 cmbsf | place: Arctic Ocean: Southern Knipovich Ridge | collected 2010 | reverse complement strand
ACGGCAAGACCCTCGACGAGCCCAACCGCAATCTGTTCGTTCCCCCCGAGCAGCGGCACATCGGAGTCGTATTCCAAGACAACGTTCTCTTTCCCCATCTCAGCGCAGTCGACAACGTCGCCTTCGGACTTCGCAGTCGAGGCGTGGGCAAGCAAGCGGCCAGGAAGCAGGCCGGCGAGTGGCTGGAACGACTCGGTGTCGGCCCGCTGGCGGATCGAAAGCCGGCGGACATGTCGGGCGGAGAAGCACAGCGAGTGGCGCTGGCAAGGGCCCTGGTCACCGATCCTGGGCTCCTGCTACTCGATGAGCCTCTGTCGGCACTCGACGCCTCGACCCGAGTCGATCTCCGGCGACTGCTGGCCGATCACCTCGCCGGCTTCTCCGGTCCCAGCCTGCTCATCACTCACGATCCGGCCGAGGCCTTCCTGCTGGCCGACCAGATCCATGTGATCGAGGATGGCGCCATCACCCAGACCGGGACCGCCGACGACATCCGGCTCTCACCAAGTACCAAGTACGCCGCCGACCTCGCCGGTCTAAACCTCTTCGAGGGATCGACATCGGGTGGGGCGGTGACGATTGGAGGTCACCAACTCCAGGCAGCCGACACCTCCCTGGCCGGGCCCGTGTTGGTGACCATTCATCCCCGAGCAATCTCTATTCACCGCTCCCGACCGGAGGGAAGCCCCCGCAACACTTGGGAGACAAAGGTGCTTCGCATCGAGCACTACGGCGACCGGGTTCGGCTTCAACTCGGAGTCCCGCTGGCCCTCACCGCCGAGATCACCCCGGGCTCCGAGCAAGCTCTAGAACTCAAGGAGGGCACCGGGGTGTGGATCTCGATCAAAGCTACCGAGATTGATATCAGTAGCCAGTAACCAGTAACCAGTAACCATCAGACTCCCGACTGAAGCGGTCGGCTGCAACCTCGCGCGGCTAGGGGTCTATCGAGTACAGGATCATCGGGGTTGCCACATTCTTGAGCGTGCGCTCTCCGAGCAAGGTCGCCGTCAGGCCCTCCTTGTTCTTGACGTTGTCGTATACGACCTTGGACACACAGATCTCGCCCGGACTCACCTCCCCCTGTAGGCGGGACGCGATGTTCACTCCATCCCCGTATACGTCTCCGTCGTCTTGAACCACTTCACCGAGATGGATGCCGACCCTCACCTGGAAGCGACCGTCCTCACCAACATCGCGTTGGATGGCTTGAGCACAAGCGACAGCGTCCCTGGCCGACTCGAAACTCACCAGCATTCCGTCCCCGAGCTTCTTGATGAGCCGACCACGATGCGCGGCGATCGCGTCACGATGGATCAGTTCGTTCGCATCGATGATCCGAAGTGTTGCCGCCTCGTCGTCCTCCATCAGAGAAGTAAAACCGACGACATCGGAAAACAGAATGACTGCGAGCTTGTGTTCCTGCGTCCTGGCTCCCGAACTTCGTATGGCTTCATCGAGGTAATGCCGTTTCCCATTTAGTGCGTTTTGGTACTCGTGCTTCGACAGGATGTTCTCGTCGAGCTCGAAATCCGTCCGTAGAAGGTTGTCGAAGAACGCACCGAGACGCTCGTCGCTCGTCATGACGGCCTCACGGAGAAAACGGGTATCGATGTTGATGCAGATCGCTCCAACCAACCCGAAGTCTGGACGGAAGATTGGGACCGTCGTGCATTTGAACCGGCGCGACCCGATATTCAACTCATAGTTGATCTTGTTCTCGCCCCGCTGGCGGCGCGTCTTGAGGTCGAGCACGAGGTTCGTTGCGCCCCCGCCGACCGAGCGGCCCGTCACCTCGCCATTCTCAATGGCGACGAGCGACTTGGAAGGATTCACAAGATTGTGCAGCAGGATCTCGATCCCCGTATTGGCGAACGAGCGCCCGAGCTCATTGACGAGGCGCTTGTAGTTCTCCAAATACGCGTCGTTGTCGCTGACTACCGCATCTCCGTCGTACCTTGTCAAGAGCTCCTTGTATCGCTGCAGTCGGTCGCTCGGGAATGTCTCGCGTACGAGGTTCTGCTCACCGACAACGATGAGTTCGCGCGCCGCGCGCTCATTGTGCTCGTCTAGAAAGAAAGCCGTCGCCCGGTTGAACGCCTCCGCACTGAATTCGACGAGACCGTCTTGATCCACGACAAACGGATAGAACTCGTATTCTTCGAGTCGTTTTTCTCCGGCCGAACCCTTTGAACTGCGCCGAGACCTTCGCATGCCTCGATGATACGCGGGTGAGCAATCAGAGACGCTCCTGCCGGAGGAGACGATGATCTGGTGACGGCGAGAGAGATCTCACCCCTCCGCGCCAGACGCAGTCTCGATCAATCGGTAAATCGGACGTCGAATTCCCGGATGATGCCAGCCAGATGACCGAGGAGTCGAACGGCCAAATCGCCGTCGGATGCCACCAGATGGAGGAAGTCGTGCTTATCGATCGCCAGCACCGTCATCGGAGTGGTTGCCGTGACGGTCGCCGTTCTGGGGCCACTATCGAAGATTGCGATCTCTCCGAAGTAGTCACCAGGTCCCAGGCTCTTTATCTCCTGGCCTCCTATGGTGACGGCGGCGGTACCTTCGATGATCGCGTGCAGGGCGTGGACTCCTGCTCCCTCACGGACTATGGCGTGTTCAGCGGCGTGGTTGACCTCTTTGGCAAGATTGGCGACCCCTAGCAAGCTGCGCTTGGTGAGGTTGGATAGGAGTGGAACCCGCTGAAGCAGCTCGAATCGTTCCTCCTTTGAGGCCATGAGAACGTCCCCCTACCGAGATGGAAGGCGGCATGATACCTGGGAAGCATGCAGTGGTGGCGTCCAGGTAACGCCGCAAGGTGTACCTTCGGCGGCAGAGGCGGTTCCGTGTCACCAGCCCTTGGCCTACGCGGGAGGCTCGGCAGCCACCGATCTACCTCAACTCCGGCATCACCTCGGTGGCGAACAGCTCCAGCGAGTCGCCCCACACCACATCACTGAAGTAGTTGATCACGTGCACACAACCCGCGTCCTTGAAGGCGCCCAGCTTCTCGATCACCTGCTCGGGGGTGCCGGCAACCGTTTGTGAGCTGGTCAGGTACTTGTCGAAGTCGCGGCCCGACTGAGCGGCGACTCGCTCCATTATCGGTCGGAACGACGCCTCGTCGGGAACGACGGTGGTCATCACGTGGAGCGTCCGTCCGATCTCCCCCGGATCGCGGCCGACCGCCTCACAATGCTCATCGAGAATCTTGCTCTTGGCGGCAAATGCGTCGGGCTTCCCGGCAAAGTTCGAATAGTTGGCGTATTTGGCCACGGTGCGAAGTGTCTTCTTCTCCCCACCGCCGGCGATCCACAGTGGCGGATGCGGGTCCTGGAGTGGCTTCGGTTGATTGATGGCGCCCTTCACGGAGAAATACTCGCCTTCGAACGTCGACTCGTCTTCGGTCCACATCTGCTTGATGATCTGCACCGCCTCGTCCAACTGGGCGATGCGGATGCCCGCACGAGGGAATTCGTATCCGTAGGCGAGATACTCGTGCTCGTACCAGCCGGCACCGATCGCAAAATCGAGACGGCCACCCGAGATGATGTCCACGGTGGTCGCCACTTTCGCCATATACGAGGGGAGCCGGTAGGAGTTGCAGGTGCACATCTGCCCAAGCCGAATCGTGTCGGTCGTGGCAGCGAGTGCCGCCATCAGCGTCCAGCACTCGTGGGTTGCTTCCTGAGTCGGCACGGGGACGGTATGGAAGTGGTCGTAGACCCAGGCGGTGTCGAAACCCAGCTGCTCGATCTTCTTGGCTGCGTCGAGGATCGTGGGCCACTGTTCGTCGGCCGGAATCCCGACCAGATCCATCCGCCAACCCTGAGGTACGAAGGCCCCAAACTTCATCGCAATGTCTCCACTTTCGACAACTCAGAGGAGAGTACCCGGGCCCGGTCCACGACGATCCGGCATTGTCACACCGGATCGGTACGCTCGATGATCAGAGGACGAAAGGAGAGCGACATGCCCGAAAGGACCGGGTACAAGCACGGTGTTCCCAGTTGGATCGATCTGGGAACGACCGATGTCGATGGGGCAAAGGCGTTCTACGCAGGTCTCTTCGGATGGACATTCGAAACTCAGACCGACGCGGGTATGCCGTACACGATGTTCTCGAAAAACGGCAAGGCAGTCGCCGGTGGCGCACCCCTCCCATCGGAACTGGCCGCACAGGGTGTTCCTCCGGCCTGGAACACCTATGTGAACGTAGACAGCGTCGACGAAACCATCGCCAAGGTCGAAGCTGCGGGCGGCTCAGTCGTCATGCCGGCCATGGACGTGTTGACGGCCGGACGCATGGCCTTCATCGCCGATCCGACCGGAGCAGCCATCGGGCTGTGGCAGGCCGGTGACCACAAGGGTGCCGAGCTGGTCAACGAGGACGGAACGTTGACCTGGAACGAATTGGTGACCGACGACCCCGAGAGCGCCAAGAGCTTCTATGCGGCGGCGTTCGGGTGGGGTGCCGAGGACAGCGATACCCCCAACGGCGCATACACGGCCTTCAAGGTCGGCGACGATATGGCGGCCGGAATGATGCTGAAGAACGAGGGGATGGGACCGATTCCCAACTACTGGGGCGTCTACTTCGCAGTCGACGAGTGCGACGGGTCCACGGCCAAAATCGGCGAACTCGGCGGAACGGTGATCATGCCTCCCTTCGATGTGGAAGGTGTCGGGCGAATGGCAGTCGCCCAAGACCCGCAAGGTGCAGTCTTCTCGATCATCGCAATGGAACAGCCAGGCGAGTAACCACGAAGGCCAACCGGAACTAGGACTACTCCCCCCTGGAGGGGGGAGTCAATCGACCGAAGGCCGATTGGTGGGGGGTTGACTCACACTGCGCGATCAGATGAGGGTGCCTCGTGCCGTTGCACCCATCTCCAGGTGGGATGTGCCGAAGAGAGGGCTTGCTCATCTCCGACCTGCTTCAGGTTGAGCTCACGCGTTGACAGCCCACCGAGAGCAGAGCGCCGACCGCCCTAGCCTGACCTCATGTTTGACGCAGTCGTCGTCGGCTCCGGTCCCAACGGCCTGGCGGCCGCCATCGCGCTCGCCCAGGCCGGCAAGGCCGTAAAGGTCATCGAGGGGCGGCCCACCATCGGTGGCGGGGCAAGAACCGAGGAGCTCACAGAGCCGGGAATCCTGCACGACGTGTGCAGCGCGGTACACCCGCTGGGGATCGGTTCGCCCTTCTTCTCGTCGCTGCCGCTCGATGACCACGGCCTCGAGTGGGCCCATCCCCCGATTCCGTTCGGCCACCCCCTCGATGGCGGCGAAGCCGTACTGGTGCACCGCTCGCTCGATGAGACCGCCGCAGATTTGGGTGAGGACGGCGAGAAATGGCGAGACCTGTTTGGTCCGTTTGTCGCCGATTGGAGCCGAACGGCTCGCCTGGCGACTGCTCCACCACTCCACGCCGCCCGAAGCCCGCTTGCAGGTCTTCGGCTGGCGCGTCACGGCCTGCGATCCGCCACCCACCTGGCGGATCGGTTTGAGACCGAGCGCGCCCGAGCCGTCATCGGCGGACTGGCCGCACATGCGATCGCACCTCTTGACAAGGCGCCCGCTGGTGGAGTCGCTCTGCTGCTCGTCGCCGCGGCACACGCAGTTGGATGGCCGTTCGCCTTCGGGGGCTCAGGATCGGTGACTCGGGCTCTGGCCTCATTCTTCGAATCGATTGGTGGTGAGATCGAAACCGGCCGCTGGGTCCGACGCATGGGCGATCTGCCCGATACGCGTGTTGTGCTGTTCGACACGTCGCCGCAGTCGGCAGTCGCGATCGCCGGCGACCAAATGACGTCTGGCACCAGACGCCGGTACCGCAAGCGGACCGCGGCCCCCGGGGTGTTCAAGCTCGACATCGTGACCGACGGACCCATCCCCTGGGAGAACCACTCCCTCCAAGCAGCGGGGACGATCCACCTCGGAGGCACCTTCGAGGAGATCGCAGAGGCAGAGGCCCGAACAGTCTCCGGGGAACATCCGGATCGGCCGTTTGTGCTCCTTGCTCAGCCCTTGGTCGCCGACCGGGCACGGGCACCCGAAGGCACCGGCATTGTCTGGGCCTACTGCCACGTACCCGTCGGGTCCGACCAGGACATGACCGAACGCATCATTGCTCAGATCGAGCGATTCGCTCCCGGCTTCGGATCGCAGATACGGTCGATGGCGATCAGGGGACCGGGCGATCTGGAGGCGGACAACCCCAACTTTGTCGGCGGCGACATCACCGGCGGCGCTATCTCACTGCGAGGGGTGTTCGCCCGACCGAAATTGTCGAGGCCCTATCGAGCAGGCCAGCGGATCTTCCTCTGCTCCGCTTCGACCCCACCGGGTTCGGGAGTACACGGCATGTGTGGCTACCACGCGGCAAAGGCCGCTCTCAAACAGTTGTAGCGGTCCGATTCCCGCGCCTGGATCGGAAGGATCTGAGGACCGCAGTCCTTAGCAAGAGGGCGCCTCCGACGCGCATCACTCGACCCAGCGATGCGGTCGCTCCCGCAGCGCACCGAACCCGTATTGGTCGCAGAATGCGAGGAAGCGGTCCCGCGGCACTCCCTTCCATTCGAGGTCGCGCAGAGTTTCGGTGAGGGGGACATCGCGCCGGAGTACCGCGAGGAATCGAAACAGCAACGCATCCGACACGTCTGATCGCAACGTCTCCACGAGCCGTTCTGCACCTCGGACCTGCACATCCCACAGCTCGGCGTCGAGCGGGATCTGTTCGATGTGGCCGTAGCGAGCCAACACCAGCGATGCCGATTTGGCGCCCCAACCTCTGAGCCCGGGGAAGCCATCTGCGGTGTCGCCCACCAGCCCGAGATAATCGGGGATGGACTGCGGAGCGACGCCGAACTTCTCCCACACGCCGGCCTCATCGATAAGGGCACCCTTGCGACGGTCGAACCCGACGATCTTCTCACCGATAATGCATTGAGCCATGTCCTTGTCCGGACTCATGATCACGACCTGCTCGACCTCGTCGGCAAATCGGTCGGCCGCCGTCGCCAGGGCATCGTCGGCCTCGTACTCCTCCATCCGCCAGACCGGTACGCCGATCGCCTCCATTCCGTCTTCGACGATCGGGAATTGAGCCAACAGTTCGGCCGGAACCCCAACCTCACTCTTGTAGCCGCTGTAGAGATCGTTGCGAAAGGATCGGATCTCACTGTCGAACGCGGCACCCAGATGGGACACGCCTTCCTCAGCAAGCAGCTTGAGGCTGCTCGCCATAACACCGTGAACGGCACCGATCTCTCCACCGTTGGGCGCCGTCCGAGGTGGTGCTCCGAAGTACGAACGAAACAGTTCGTAGGTCCCATCGAGTAAGTGGAGCTTCATAGGGCCGAGGGTACTTGGGAAGGGCAAAAGCGGGAGAGGGTGTTAGGAATTAGGCCTTAGGTTTTAGGCAAATCCTCCTGGGCCTTCTTCCAAATGACTAAGGACTAACAGCTAAGGACGGGAGGCGGCGCCAGCCGCCGACCTCATTCCGATTCCCCGTCGGAAACACGCGACCGTACGCTCGCTCAGTGACCATGACCGCTCCGAAGACCCGTCCGTGGATGAAACCGCTCTACCTTCTGTTGGGGGTGGGTGCGCTGGTCGTCGGAATCGTGGGGATCGTGCTGCCGCTGGTTCCCACCACCGGCCCGCTGATCATTGCCGCATTTGCGTTCTCGCGTTCGTCGGAACGCATGCACAATTGGATCGTTAACCATCGCCTTTTCGGTCGCTTCATCTCCGATTTCCAGGCCGGTCGCGGTATTCCCCGTAAGAGCAAGATCGTGGCGGTCGTTGCCATGACCGCGGCTTTCACATACTCCATCGGCTGGGTCATCGCACTTACGGTTCTCCAGGTACTCATGGCCGCGATCGGAATCTGGGCTATCTGGTACGTCCTTCATCTCCCAACGGTTCAAGTGGAGTAGGTACGCTTCGACGGTGAGCACCGGACGATGGATACCCCCGGTAGTGGTGGGCGACTGCCGATTCGACAGCGGCCTGTTCTCGAATCGCTGGACGCTGTCTCGTGCGGGCAAACTGGTAGCCGAACTGCAGCGGGACCCGTCACACCACACATCACATGGCGTCTTCGCCGACGGAACCGAATTCGATCTGATCCCCGACGGGTGGGGCACCATCGAACTGAGGGCCGCCGAAAGCACACTTGGTCGCATCGACCGACAGTCTTGGTGGGGACGCCGGTGGGAGATCAGTGGGGTGGGATTCGCGTGCGATTTGACCTCAGATCGCCTACCGCGGCGGTGGACCTTCCGGATCGGGGGCGAGCCGATCGGGAGCCTGGCGGGAACGGCTTGGTCATACAACCGCCTCGTCGTCCACACCGACGTTTCGATCCCGGTCCATGCGATAGTCCTCGCCTGGCACGTCCTCGCCCGGCCGTGGGAGCAAGCCGCGGCACCTCGCTCCCTCGTCCCCGACCGCGCCGGAGCGTCATGACCAACCCCCTAATCACCGTCGACGAACTGATCACCTACGACGGTCCGATCGGAATCGCCGATGTGCGCTGGTATCTCGACGAACCCACGCACGGTCACACCGCCTACCACGCCGGTCATATTCCGGGGGCCGTGTTTGTGAATCTGGACGTGCATCTCAGCGAATCCAGCGGCCCCGGCCGTCACCCGCTGCCGACACGAGAGGCCTTCGCCGCGGCGATGGAAGGATGCGGATTCGATCAAGAGCAATTGATCGTCGCCTACGACGACCGTGGCGGGGCGATCGCGGCCCGCCTGTGGTGGATGTTGCGCGACATCGGACACGACCGCGCCCGTGTGCTCAACGGCGGCATCACAGCCTGGCAAGCCGCCGGGCAAGCCATCGAATCCAAACTGCCGACTCGCGCTCCGGCGACGATGCCCGTCCGACCGTCGGCCACGCGCCAAATCGATCGGGACGAACTCAGCAGTCGCCTCGGAGCGGTGACCCTGCTCGATGCCCGCGAGCCCGAGCGGTACCGAGGCGAGGAGGAGCCGATCGACCCCATCGCCGGACACATCCCAACTGCACTGAGCGCCTCGATGGTGGACAACCTGGCTGAGGATGAAACCTTTCTCGATACCGAGCAGCTGCGGGAGAGGTATACCCGCCTGGGCGTCGACGCCGATCGAAACACGGTTGTCTACTGCGGCAGCGGCGTGACCGCCTGCCACAACGCCCTCGCCATTGTTCGGGCGGGCCTGCCGGAACCAATCCTCTACCCGGGTTCGTGGAGCGATTGGAGTGCCACCGGCGGAGCGGTCGTACTGGGAGAAGAACCCGGGGAAGTCTGAGATAGCAGACAGCAGACAGCTCCATTCTGAGATCTGCAATCTGCAATCTCTACAGCCCTAGCGCCTCCTCGGCCTTGTCCAGGGTCTGTCCGCCGCGGAGGACCGGTGCGAACAGGTCTCCGTGGCGAGCGAGGCGGTCCCACACAGTGGCGATCGTGAATGTCGTCGGGTCGACCGTTTCTACCTCCGACCACAGCAGCGGCGTCGAAACCGGCGCTCCCGGCCTGGGGCGTACCGAATACACCGAGGCGATCGTCTTGCCGCCGACGTTCTGGTTGTGGTCGATGAAGACCTTCCCGGCTCGTTTCGGAATGTCCCACTCCATCGTCGCCAATTCCGGATCGGCCCCGGTGATGAGCCTCCCGATCGCCTCGACAAATCGGCGAACCCGTCGGTACTCGTGATCCGGATCGATCGGGACGTAGATGTGGAGGCCGGTCGCCCCGGAGGTCTTCAGATACCCCGCCAGTCCGAGTCGCTCCAAGGCGACGTTGACGAGGTTGGCGACCATGACCACCTGGTCCCAGGTCGCTCCATCGGCCGGGTCCAGGTCGAAGATGGCAAAGTCGGGACGATCCGGCGTCAGCACCCTGCTCAGCCAAGGATGAATCTCGATGGCACCGAGGTTGGCGATCCACATGAGCGACTCGGTGTCGGGAGCGGTCACGTAATCGATGGCCTCGCCGCGGTGGTCAGATGGGAGCGGGAAGGTTGGAAGCCACTCGGGTGTGTGAGTCGGAGCCTGTTTCTCGTAGAACCAATCGCCGTCGGCTCCATCCGGGAAGCGGGCCAGAACAATGGCCCTGTCCTTCAGATGTGGGAGGAGTAGCGGGGCGACAGCGCCGTAGTAGGTGATCAGGTCACCTTTGGTGTAGCCATCTGAGAAGAACGGCTTGTCGACATTGGACAGTCGAAGCGGTCGATCACCTCCGACCAGAGGAAACGAGTCTCCTTCCGCGTCGACAAAGACTTGAGACGGGAATTCGATAGCCCCGGAGGCCGCGGTGCGATGGTCCGGAGTCGGTTCAGGACGTGCCGCACGTAACGCCGCCTCCATCTCCACCTGAATCGCGTCGTGGCTCGACTCCTCGTGTGCCTCCGAGATGAGAGTCATCCGGAGCCCGGCCGCCACCGCCGCCTCGATGAGCGGTGAGATGCGAAGAGTCCCTTCGCCGTAGGGAACATGCCTGATCTCTCCGGCACTCCCGAATTGGTTGTCGGTGAATTGGGCGTGCAAGGGATCGAGGGTCCAGCCGGCGAAGTTCTCTCGCAGAAAGGAGATCACGCCTGCGAAGGCTTCAATCGTCGTGAGAGCTCCGCTCGACACCGCGTGAAGGTGCGCCCAATCGACGACGGGGTGCACAAACGAGAACTGCTCGGCGATGAGGGCGATGTCGCCAAGGGTTCCGAATGCCCGATCACTCCCACCAACTTCGAGACCGAGGGCAACCCCAAGATGCCGGACCTTGGGTTCGATGACTTCCAGCGAGGCAGCCACCTGCTCGTGGAGCTCTTCGGGTCCTCGCCCCTTGACGTAGCCGGTGTGGGCGACGATGACCCGGGACCCGAGAGCATGTCCCAGTTTCATCGTGTGCTCGAGAGCCGAGAGGGTCTTCTTCGACTTCTCTGGGTCGTCGCTGGTCAGGATCGCAAAGTATGGGGCGTGGATCGAAACCATCACCCCTCGCTCGGCAGCCAACTCTCCGAACTGCCGGCAGCGCCGCTCCTTCCACGGGAACCCCTTTACGAAGGGCAGCTCCACGGCACCGTGGCCGCGCTCAACGAGACGGTCCAAGAACGATGCATCGTCGTCATCCGGTGGGAGTGTGGAAATACCAAAGCGGATCACCGCCACATACTCGCGTTGTTTGACCGGGGCGTCTCTCAGCTTGACCAATCGACACCAGACGACAGGTGCCGACTGAGGTTGGGCCGATCGCGATGACAACTCATCACCGACGAGATTCTTTCGTTCCGACTGCCTCTCCCACTTGCAACGAGTAGTTTCCTGGGGTGACCGACCAGCCTCCGGCAAAGTTCCACTTCGTGGGCCTCTGTCTTCTGGTGGCGCCGAAGCCCTGTCCACAAGCGCGGGTGCACTGTGACGTTTGACATCGCGCTGACATTCGCAATCGTCATCGGAGCGATAGTGCTGTTCGCCATCGACAAGCTCCGAGTCGATGTGATCGCCATGCTGGTCCTGCTCACGGTTGCCCTCACCGGACTGGTCACCCCGACCGAGGCCTTTTCGGGGTTCTCGAACCCGGCCGTAATCACCGTCTGGGCCGTCTACATCCTGTCGGCCGGGATGCTCCTGACCGGCGTTGCCGATGTGATGGGTCGAGCCATGCTCCGAGTGGCTGGCACCAGCGAGATCCGTCTAATCGTCGTCATCATGATCACCTGCGGGGTGATGTCGGCATTCATAAACAACGTGGGTGCCACCGCCATGCTGCTGCCGGTGGTCATCGGAGTCTCCCGTCGCACCGGCGTACCCATCTCGCGTCTGTTGATCCCGCTCTCGTTTTCCTCATTGTTGGGCGGCAACATGACCCTGATCGGGACGCCGGCGAACATCCTCGGCGCCAACATCCTGACCGAGAGAGGTCTGGAGAGCTTCGGCTTCTTCGACTTCGTCCCCATGGGCCTGATCGTCTTTGTAGTTGGTGTCGTCTACATGGCAGGCGTTGGGAGACATCTGCTGCCGACACGTGAATCTCCTGAGGACGCCGAAGCAGTGCTGCGCCGCCTGCGCGACTACCTCAGTGAGGCGGAGGTTACGCCCGTGAGCAGCCTCGTCGGGAAGACCCTGAAGGAATCCACTCTGGGCGCCAACTACGACCTGACCGTCATCTCCATCATCCGATCCGGCAAAAGATTCTCGGAGCTTCACAGCCACACCCGGATCGAGGCCGAAGACATCCTGGTGCTCAAGGGGCATGCCGCAGGCCTCGTACGCGCTCAAGCAGATTTGGGTGTCGTCATCGGGCCCGGTTCCAACCCACTCCTCATCGGGCTGGAGCAGAGCGACATCACCGTCGTCGAGGCGACGTTGGCTCCAAACACCACGGTGGAGGGGCGCACGCTCGAACAGGTCAACTTCCGCGACAACTACGGCTTCAATGCGCTGGCCATCTGGCGCCGAGGGGAGAACCTCACGCAGCGTTTGCGCAGCGTCCCCCTTCAGTTCGGTGACGCCCTCCTGCTCCGAGGACCTACCCACCGGTTGCATGTCCTGCGCGACGGAGATGAGTTTCTGCTCCTGGAGCCCCTACAGCAGAAGTCGCCGCGCAGGGAGAAGGCTCCGATTGCGGTGGCGTCAATGGTTCTCGTCCTGATCCTGGTGTTGGGAGCGGGAGTGCCGATCGCGACTGCCATGGTCCTGGGGGCAATGGTGATGGTCCTGACCGGATGTCTGACCATGGAGGAGGCGTACACCCATATCGATTGGAGAACGGTGTTCCTGGTGGCGGGCATGTTGCCGCTGGGGGTCGCGATGGAAAAGACCGGTGCTGCCCGCTATCTGGCAGATCTGTTGCTCGATCTGGTCGGCGGGTTGGGACCGATGGCCGTTCTGGCAGGCATCTACCTGCTCGCGGCCTTGATCACTCAGCCGATGTCCAACGCGGCCGCCGTTGTTCTCATGGTCCCTATCGCCATCGACACCGCCCACAGCTTGGGTGCCAACGTCCAGCCATTCGTGTTGGCCACCGTGATCGGAGCGTCGACCAGTTTCCTGACCCCCGTCGGGCACAAAGCCAACGTCCTGGTGTTTGGGCCGGGGGGATACAGATTCTTCGACTACACCCGGGTTGGGGGCCCGCTCACGCTTGGAATCTTCGCCGTCCTGATGCTGACTTTGCCCGTGGTGTGGCCCCTGTTCCCGTGAAGCCTGCCCGGTATCCCCAGTCAATGGCTCGGATCAAGACAACGATGACCGCAACGCGCCCCCAGCAACCCCATCGAACCGTTCGAGGCCGGATAGGACTCGAACGGGGAGAAGCTCGTGGGCCGGGTGGGAATCGAACCTTACGCGCCCACCCCCAGGCACGCCCAACAGCCCACCGGATACGTACCGGCCGAGTAGCCGACATGCGCCCCTCAGCCGTCACCTGAACGGAATCCGCACACGCCTACCTGGGGGCTTCTGCTCGACTCCTGGCGCACGGGAGGAAATCGCGGCGAGTCTCAAGCCCCTCAACCGGGATGTGGCGGCGGGTGCGCGGCTGGCTGCGGTGCAGCGGCTCGGGTCGGCGACGATGATCGGATTTACACTGGGTCACAAATCGCCACCATCGTGTGTCTAGGTGACGGCTGACAGGAGAAAAGGAGTCGTCGTGTCGAAGCGCCGCACGAGCATTGCCGCCGAAGACCGCCAGCAGATTGAGGCCCTCTATGAGCGGCTGTGGCGATTCGGGACCGTCATCGCGTCCCCCGGCGTCGAAGCAGACGACCTGGTTCAAGAGGCGCTCGTCAGGGTTCTGGAACACCGTTCGCTCGACGAGATCGAATATCCGCTGGCATACCTACGCACGACGATGCTCCACGTCGCGTCAAACCGCCGTCGGCGACTTGGATCGCAACGGAAGGCGCTGAGCCGCCTCGACGCCTCGGCCGGTCCACACTCGGATTCCTACCCCTCCGACCTCGCCGCCCTCCTGACCCTTCCGCACCGATCGAGAGCGGTCATCTTCTTGGCCGAGGTCGAGGGATACACGTTTGACGAGATCGCCGAGATGCTCGGATGCAGCTCAACAGCGGCGCGCAAGGCCGCATCCCGCGGGCGGCGCACGCTCCGTGCCGAACTATCGGGGGCAACATCGTGAACGACGACATCGGGGAGGGCACCATGCGAAATCTCAAAGCAAGTATCGAATACTTGGCCAAATTCCACCGCAAGGCCGGAGCCGGGGCTGTACTTGACGACGTGGCCATTGCCCTGGCGTCACGCGAGCGAGACGATCATGGACTTCGATTCCGGTCGTGGAGCGGACCGATCGTCTCGGTTGTGGCCTTCGTCGCGGTGCTCGGCGTAGGAGCCGTTGCGCTGCTCTTCACAAGTAGAGGCGAGGAGCCAGGATTCGGGTTTGGCGCTCAATCCACCGAGCACACCGTCGCGGTTCCCTCATCTGTGACCGCCCCGCCGACGACTATTCCACCAGCAGCATCCACCACCGAGGCGGCGCCGACCACAACCGAAGCACCGCCCACAACGGTGGCCGCCGCAATAAACACCGGCGTGGAGTTCCACGAGGTGACGATGGAGCTCCTCGGAGACGAGGGGTTGGCGACCACTTGCGGTGTGCTCATCATGCGATCCGGGGACGGGATGTTTCCTGCCTCGACCCTGCTTGCCGACGGCACCAGTGGTAGCAGCGTTCCTCGGCTGTTCCTGAGCATCCCCGAGGAACTCTCCTGGCAACGAGATTTCCCCGAACCCGTCTCCGGTGAAGGATTCGGTGTGTCGCCCTCCAATCAGGAGTGTCATGGCGGGACCGTCGAGGGGTCTCCCGCTTCCTGGGACGGTCTGTTCTGGTTCACCCAGGACGATGACGTGATCGAGGTCGGCTGGCACTTCGACTACTACAAGGTCGACTCCGTAGACACGGAGGGGGCCCACGTGGGGGTCTTGGAGAACTTCACGATTAAAGGTGAGGCTCCGGTTGAGTGGACGGAGTCTCCCGACGGCGAAAGGGTGACGGAAGTGAGCGGCGAGTTCAGCATCGCCTGGTACCAGAACCTCGATGGAGAACTTGTCCATCTGTACGAGCCCTTCGCAGGCAGCCCGCGACCATTCCACTTCCGACTGACGGTGTCACCGGCGCTCGATTCGATCGTTGTTGAGGAACGAGTGGAGCTCGATGAGATCACCGCTGCCGCCGCCTACAGCGCCGCTGCTTGGAACGCCGTGGCAGAAGAGCTCGGTGTCGAGAACCTCACCCTGGAAAACGGCACGTCCAGCTCAGAAACGAGTGACAGTGACGTGGACACGATTTGGGAGCTCTCCACCGAAACCGTATCCGCCCGCGTGAAGCATGTCACCTGGAGCGGTAACTTTGAGATGCTCTTCTTCTTGGATTCCGGGTACGACACCGAGGCCGGACAGGCATTGCTCCACGACGCGACCCGCGTCATGATCCGGGTCTGGGAGCCGACCCTGTCGGACCTCGAAATGGAAGACCTCGCCAACCGACTCCTCGCTCCTGAGGAATACGGCTACGCAGAGATCGGCCACACCCTGTTCATTTCCGACACCACGAGCGAAACCGAGAGATATGTGCTGGCCACACCAATGGCTTAACCGGAGGTTCCGCCAAAAGGGGCATTACGAGGTTCGACGATCAAACGTGGCGAATCGGTCCATGACCCGGGGCTTCGTCTCGGTGCCCTCGGCAGGACAAGAAACCCCAGGCAATGCCGCCACCAAGAGCCAACCCCTTCTACTGAGCTGAGCAACGAAAGGAGCTACGCGTGAGGCGAGCATTCACATCACTGGTGCTTTTAGTGGTGCTACTGGCGCTGGCGGTACCGGCAGGTGCTGCCAAGGGTGGAAATAGGCCCAAGCCTCCGCCAGACCCGGACCCCGTTCCGTGCGTATTCACAAGTGGAGTGCTGGGGGGCTGGGACGGGTCAGCTCGGCACCAATACAGGTGCGAGTGGACTGTGGAGGACCGTGGCCCCGGCACCGAATACAAGTTCCAGATCGAAGGCGCCAGCGGGACGAGCGTCAGGATGCCGTACCTTGCGGTGACTGCTGTCTACCCATCCGGTGGTGACATTTGCGAAAGGCAAATGCCTAACGGCCAGTACGTCCTGCCCTACGTTTTCGAGGCGTTCACCCTCCCCAGCAACGGGAATTGCACATACCAGGGCCGGTTGAGCCCGAAGTTTTCGCGAAAAGTCTCGAGCGCCTCCGGCCGTATCTGCGGATTGAGGGCCATCGCCGTGAAAATATCGCCGGGGGC
>SDBT01008954.1_pt1 | contig 16279 bp, 9 predicted proteins | sample 2277101 | NCBI WGS metagenome assembly SDBT01 (sample SAMN10404973, study PRJNA504765) | marine sediment metagenome | isolation source: marine sediment core GS10_PC15, 103 cmbsf | place: Arctic Ocean: Southern Knipovich Ridge | collected 2010 | reverse complement strand
GCGCGTGCCTTCGCTCCCAGGACCAGGTATTGCGACGCGCGGGGTCCCGCTCCCCAGCTCACCCAGTTGGAGATGAAGTCCGGTGCTTTCGGTCCTCCGGGGCGGCTTCCCCGCGAGAGGTTCTTCGCATACTCGTACACGTGGTCGGGCACGGGGACACGGCGCACGATAGCTTGAAGGTCCACGATGTGCTGGCCGGAGAGGATCTTCTCCAGCTCAGGCACGTAGGAGGTCGTGGTAGTCTTCATGATCTTTAGCTCTTCCTCGTCACTCGGGTAGTCCACCTTTACCATGAACATGAACCTGTCAAGCTGTGCCTCCGGCAGCGGGTAGGTGCCTTCCTGCTCGATCGGGTTCTGGGTGGCCAGCACAAAGAACGGCTCCTCAAGCGTATAGGTCTTGCCCGAGGCAGTGACCCGGTGCTCCTGCATCGCCTCCAGCAGGGCCGCCTGGGTCTTCGGGGGAGTACGGTTGATCTCGTCCGCCAGCACGATATTGGCGAAGATCGGCCCCTTGAGGAACACGAACTTCCGCTCGTGGGTCACCGGGTCTTCCTGGATGATATCCGTCCCGGTGATGTCAGAGGGCATCAGGTCGGGCGTGAACTGGATCCTCTTGAAAGAGAGAGAGAGTGCCTGTGCCAGCGTCCGGACCATAAGCGTCTTGGCCAGACCCGGCACTCCCATCAGAAGGCAGTGCCCCTGGCAGAACACTGCTATCAGCAGTTCTTCGAGGACATCATCCTGGCCGATGATGACCTTGCCGACCTCGCCGCGTATCTTCTCGTATCCCGCCTTCAGTTCGGCTACTGCCTCGAGATCCTTTTCCTTCTCCATCTGCCTGGTCCCCCTGTCCCTCATCTACCCTGATGTTAGCAGACCGCCGCTCCGATGTAAACCACTGCCGCCATTCTTATTAGTGTTTCTGGTAGTGCATTTTGTTCCAAGAATCTCGGTGCAAATTCGGTGCCTGTACCGAAATCCCTGTCACCGAATTTGCATCAACAAGAGCATGCAACGCGTTGCCCCACTTATCTGAAGGACTCGTCCAGTATTTCGATCGTGGCGGAGGCAGCCAGTCTGTCGGTCAATTCTCGCCTCTTCTTCTTCGCCTTCTCGTGAGCAATGCTTTTCGAGGCCATCTGCCGGGCCTTTGCCTCGCTGCCGTGGGCGATCATCTGCTTGTACCTCTCGGGGTGGGCAGCGATGTGCGCCTCGACCTCCTCGGGGGTCACCTCCACGCTTGTCGGGGGATGTAGTCCCAGGTGACGCCAGAGCTCATCGACAAGATGTTGCCTCTTACTGCGTCCCTTGAGGGGCTTCGACGGCATTCCTACCCAGCCTATCCCCTCCTGCTTTGCCTTCTCCGCCATGACGTAGTTTTTGACCGAGCCGATCAGTATCGAACCGAACATCAGGCGATTGCGCGAGATGCGTGGACGTTCCGGTTCGGGTATCATGACTTCGGTCGGGGGCATCATGTCCTTCAGCTCCTGCGTGAAGGACCCCACAGTCACTTCTGCTCGCATCAGCTTGTCGTAGCTGTCCGCACTCTCATCCGTCGCTCCGGTCACCTTTGTCAGGTAAGAGGCCAGCGGGTTGGGCCCCACCTGATCCGGTGGCCTGCCGGATTCACGATAGAGCGCATACAGGGACTTTGTCAGCACTTCGTGCGGCACTTCCTTGCCGTTCACCGTCACCGGGACCTCGGCCATGATCTTCGATAGCCACTGCTTGTGCGCCGCATTGAACTTCCGTTTCGAGAGCATGCTCTTTATGACCTTCCTTGCATGGTCCTCACTGTAGCGTTTGTATCTACCCTGGTGTTCCTTGTAGTAGGCTTCCACTTCCTCGTCAGTAGCGCGGAGTTCCCTCCGGGCTTTATCGAGGTCCTTGTTCTGCCTCTCATACATCGGTCCCAGCCTGGCCACGAGCAACCGGGCCTCGTAGACTCTTGTCGCATCCGCCGTCTCCTCGTATTGCAGTGTCCGGTGCAGGCCCAGTTGGAGCGCGTACTGGCAGAGCAGTTCTCGATGTATTGCTGCCTGTAGCGTTTCCTTTCCGTGTTTGCCGGAGATGAGATACGCCAGAAGATGCTGCCCGAACACATCCTTCATCCGCATCGGCACCCCGTTCACGCGTGCCACTACCCGTTCTCCTTCGGACTCTACAAACGCCGGGGTCCTGCGAAACTTGACGCTGTTCTCCCGTCCGACGTCCGGTTCCGCTATCCGGGCAACGGGAGCTGCCTCAACCGGCTCCGGGGCAGGCGGGGCAGGTGCATCTTGTGCTAGGACTGCTGTTGGCAGGATAAGGCCGGCGGCAAAGAGAGAGGCCACGAGGACCCGTGTCCTGATGTGCGGTCTCGCCCCCGGCGTCCGGGGCCTGCACGTGCCCTGACATCCGACTCGATCCAGCGTGTCGAGGATCATGTCACAGCCCTCCTTCTTGGCGCGCTCTTCTACCTGAGGGACTCGTCCAGTATTTCGATCGTGGCGGATTCCATCAGCCTGGCGATTAATTCTCGCCTCTTCTTCTTCTCCTTCTCGTGGGCAACGCTTATCGAGGCCATTTGCCGGACCTTTCCCTCGCCGGCGCGGGCGAGCACCTGCTTGTACTTCTCGGGGTAGGCAGCGATGTGGGCCTCGATCTCCTCGGGCGTCACCTCCACGCTGCTCAGGGGATATAGTCCCAGGTGACGCCAGAGCTCCATGATAAGATGCGTCCGCTTGGTGGTTCCCAAGTCGAGTCTCGACGACATTCCTGCCCAGCCCACACCCGCCTGCTTTGCCTTCTCGGCAAGGATATAGGTTCTCACTGAGTAGATCAGCCTCGGACTGGACAGGAGATGCTCCAGCGGAATCCGGGGAAGTGGCGATGCGGGCGGGAGGGGGCTGGATGCGGGCAGGAGATCCAATACCTGCAGTTTGAAAGACCCTATCGTCACTTTTACCCTTGCCAGCTTGCTGTAGCTATCCGCGCTGTCACCCGTCGCACCGGTCACCTTTGTCAAGTAGGAGGCCAGTGGGCCAGGACTCATCGGACCGGGCTGACTGTCGGGTTTAGGATAGATCGTATCGAGGGATCTTGTCAGCACCTCGTGCGGCACTTCCTTGCCGTTCACCATCACCGGGATCTCGGCCATGATCTTCAATAGCCACTGCTTGTGTGCCGCATTGAACTTCTGTTCCGAGAGCATCCTCTTTATGCTCTTCGTTGCACGGTCTTCACCGAGGCGCTTATATCTCTTCTCATGTTCCTTGTAATAGGCGTCCCCTTCCTCGTCCGTTGCCTGGAGTTCCCGCCGGGCTTTATCGAGGTCCTTGTCCTGCCTCTCATACATCGCGGCCAGCCGGATCACGCTCATCCAGGTTTCGTAGGACCTTGCCGTGTCAACCGCCTCCACGTGTTCCAGTGTCCGGTGCAAGCCCAGCTCTAGCGCGTACTGGCAGAGCAGCTCTTGCTGTATTGCTGCTTGCAGGGTCTCCTTTCCGTGTTCGCCGGAGCTAAGATACGCCTGAAGATGCTGCCCGAACACATCCTCCAGCCGCATCGGCACCCCGTTCACCCTTGCCACGACCCGATCTCCGTCCGGCTTTGCTGCTGCGGCAGCAGGAGCCAGCTCAGACATCTCCGGGGCGGGTGGGGCGGTTGCGTCTTCTGCCCGGGCTGTTGCCGGGAGGACTAGCCTGGCGGCAAGGAAAGCTACGGCGAGGATGCGTGCGGTGGTATGCAGTCGAGGCCCCCGCCGCTGGATCCTGCACGGCTGCGGATATCTTTCCCCGTCCGCTGCGAAGCGGGTCATATAACGGCCTTCCTTTCCCTGCAAAGAGTCTATGCCCCTGTGGCTAGCGCGTCAAGGCCGCTGCCACCCGGGCGCAACGTTGCTATGAACCTTATAGGGTTACGCGGCGCAGCATCGCTGAAAACCTAAGGGGCTGCACTTCGAGTTCGCGTTGCGAACTCTGTCTGTGCTACGCGAACTCGTGTCCCGAATCGACACACAACTCTTTACACTACCGCCACCCGTCTGTGCCCCGGCCCGCCGCGGGACTCAATGCCCTGATTGACGGCTGCCGGAGGGAGGTGATATAGTGGGCATGAGGATGCGCGCATCGCGCCAAGGGTGGTACACGCGCCGCACGGGCGCTGGGTCCTTGCGGACAGAGGATGGGAGCAATGAGGAAAGCTGACATTCTCTCCAGTATGTGCCGGGCTGGATTCTTCTGCCTGGTCCTCCTCGCTGCGGCCCCTGCGGCCGCCTCCACTGCCTGCCCGGAAGAAGACATCAAGATCGACCTTCGTAAAGTCATGTGGCAATTCCTTCCGCGCGAGGTGTACACATCCCACGTGGGGCCCGGCGACCGCGTGTGGTACGAACTGTCATGCGATGGGCAGCGCGGCGACCTGCCGTCCATACGCCGCGCCATCGAGCGGCAGTTCAAGAAGCCATCTCCCCAGCTTCGTGGTGTCCGCCTGGCTCTATTCGAGCCCGGAGGGCGTGTCTGGTTCATCACGCAGGGCGAAGACGTGTTGCTCGGGTTCGACGGCATGCAGTGGACAGAGCGGCGAGCCCCTGAAGGCCAGCTCTTTACCGGCGGCCGTCCAAACCACGGTCTCACGCACGGACGCGGGCATAACATGTTGGTGGATGGGACCGTGTTCTTCCCGGTTTCCCGGGGCGTGGTGACCTTCTCGGACCGGGTATGGGACTACCGGGAGATGGTCGACGGTAGGCTTGTCCCCGCTCCCGGAGGCTTCCCTCGTCTCGTTGCCGAGCCGGGCGGCAAGGGGGTCTTCGCGCTCGCCAGGCAGCAGGACGGCGTCCTGGTCTGGAGGTGGCGGGACGGGACGTGGGAGAGGATAGCGCTGCCGCGAGAGATCGACTCGGTCGCCGTGCGCGCTGTCGTCCCGGAAGGGGACGGTCTATGGGTATTCGACACGGAGGGAGTCGTGAGCACCGGGCCCCTGCTTGCGCGCAGGAAGGACAAATTCACCATGCTCCTCGAAGGACTCATAGACGAGTCGTACTGGACTCGCGAGGAGGCGACCGCAGCGATGATAGCGATGGGAAAGGACATCGAGCCCAGGGTCGAGGAGGCCCTCGAGAGGACGGGCGACCCGGAGATCAAGTGGCGACTTCAGAGGGTCCTGAAGGAACTGGGCGACGGTCGACCAGAGAAGCCGCAGCGGTGGTCCTGGTTCGGTCCCTACGAGCTCTTCATGCCTGTCCTCTGGTTCCGCGATAAGGACTACACGATGTACGTCAGCGCCACCGACATCAGGCAGGATGGGGAGAAACTCGGGCCCGGGATCCTCGTCAGGGATGCTTCCGGTGAGACTCGCCTGCTGGGCGGCCGGGAGCTCGCAGCGGCGGCGGACTGCAGGGCAGGGGAGTGCTCGGGAGTCCTGGTGCAGGAGCCCGGCCGGCTCTTCTGGGTCTACGGGGTGGGGACGATGAGACGGCCAAGGCTGCTGGATGCAGAGAAGGGAGAATTCGTCGCAGAGGTGATGGAGCTCTCATCATACCGGCTTCACGCGGTCGCGGCGGACGGCACGGTCTATGCAGGCGGAGATGCTCCGGGTAGCGGACAGGTCGCCGTTTACAAGCCGCTGGCCCCGGATGAGCGAAAGCACGTAGCGGGCGGGGAGTCGATCGCGACTGCCAGCCTCCACTTTGTGATCGCCGCGGACGGCACTGTGTTCGCAAGGACCGGCCCGGACGGCGTGTCGAGCTTCGACAGGAAAGGCTGGCGCGAGCTCGAGCAGATCTCGGCAGTGGCCGCTGGGGAACGGGACGGCCCGCCTCCCGGCGCGACAGACATGCAGGGGATGATCTTCCAGGCGCTTGCGGGCGGGAAGAGCCTCCGCGCCGACCATGACCTCCGGGACTTCATCGCGCGCAACCGGGAACAGGTCATCCGGCACCTGCAGGAAGACGTGGATTCCGCTAATATGGGCCTGCATGTGGACAGGGATGGTAACATCTGGGTCCGCTCCCGGAGGGCGCTCGCGGTCCTCGCGGGCGACGAATGGCTGAACCCGGTGCTGCCCCTTGTCGCGGCCGGGGCCGTGCCGGCTGGCGTCCAATACGTGACCGGATTGGGTGACGGGTCGAAGACCTACGTGTTGGAAGCGGGAAGGTCGGGCGGACGCGCCTTCTACGGAGAGGTGCGCGAAGGGAAAGTCGCCTTCGAGCCCGCGAACCACTCCTGGGACCGGATGTCGACCCACATGCGCGTCCGTGATCTGGAAGGCGGACTCTGGGTCCCGGTATCCTACGGGCAGGCAAAGCAGCCGGAGCCTGGCACGGAACCGCACGTGCCCGCCCGGGCAGCCCTGCGAGTGACGGAGAAGGGTGTGGTCCAGGAGCTCCGGGGCAAGGGCTGGCCGGTACTCTGCGACCGCAGCGGCAACGTCTGGCTGGGTTTCATACCCGGCCGGGGGAAGAACAAGTTCAACATCTGGCGCGACGGTGAGATCGTCGAGCAGGTCACGATTCCCGCAGGAGGCTGGGTGCCCCGGCTCGTCTCGGACAGGCCCGGCTCGGTGTTCGCGTGGACTCCCTTCGCTCTCTACCACCTGGTTGCGGACGAGAAGCGTTCTCCCGCGCGCTACGAGATCAGGGAGCGCTACGGCCCGCCCGCCATCCCGGGGAGGGCCGCCACCATCGGCTACAGCGAGTTCGGGTACTTCGCCGTCAGCTCACTGGCGGCTGGCGGCGAGTTCCATCTCAGTATCATCCCGGTCCCAGACGGAGACTGAAGATGCCAAAAGGGGATCGAGCTGCTTTTCCGGTCAGGTTGATGGAGAGGCGGGGTGCGGCGGCTGTCGTGCTGCAGGTCCGGTCTCCTTGGAGGCGCGCCGCCCTGCTCGCCGTCGCGTTCCTTGCCTGCCTTGCAGGGCCCGCCAACTTCGTGGCGGCGGCTCCCCTGGACACCATCCCCATCAAGCTTCGCCGCGTGCGCTGGCAGGCACTCCCGGGCGAGGTACGAGCGGTCTATGTCGGACCGGACGATCGCGTGTGGTACCAGCTTCACGAGACCGGGGATGAAGCAGATCCCGATTCGCTGCGGGCCGGGATCAAGAAAGCATTCCGCAGCAGATCTCCCCAGCTCACAGGAGCCCGGCCCGCGCTCTTCGAGCCAGGCAGGCGCGTCTGGTTCATCGCAGAGGATGAGACCCTGCTGCTGGGCTATGACGGCAAGCAATGGATCGAGCGACGCGCTACCGCGGGACATTTCTTTACCGGTGTGCCCGTCAACCACGGCCGCATCCATGGCGACAGCCACAATCTGTCTGTGGACGGGACGGCCTTCTTCACCGGCTCGCACGGTGTACATGTGTTGCACGAAGGAGAGTGGTCTTACAGGGAGATGCACGCCGTGAAGCATCTCGTCTCGCGCGGGGACCTGTCTCCCGAGCTCATCCCCGTGACGGGGCAGGGGAGCGTCTTGGCGTTCAACCGTTTCTGGGAGGGCACCGTACTGTGGAGATGGAACGGCGGCGACTGGGAGGAGATCGCCCTGCCGAAGAGTATCCGGCCCGGCACCATCCGGGATGTCGTCCCCCACCTGGATGCCGTGCATGCCTTCGTCATCGAAGGAAGGATCGTGCAAGTCGCTGCCGGATCGATGGGGAAGGGCGACGTCTCGGAACTGCTGAAGAACCTGTTGGACGAATCCTACCAGGTGAGGGAGAAGGCGACCAGTGACTTGATCGAGAGGGGAGCTGACGTGAAGCCCGTGCTGGAGAAAGCCCTTTCGCAGGCGCGGGACCCGGAGGTGAAGTGGCGCCTGCAGCGCATACTCAAGGCAGTGCAGCCGGCGGGCGCGGGCGGGCAGGTCCGGATGGGCGGTTACGGGTTCACCGGGCCTTCCCTGGTGCACCATGACGGGTTGGGGTACACCTACATCGGCGTCCAGAGCATCGATGTGGGGCTGGCATCGCCCAATCGCCAGCCCGGCATCCTGGTCAGCGATCCCCGCGGGGACGTGCGGCCTGTGAGCGGGAAGGCCCTTGTGGATGCCTGGCACCGCCTCCCCGGTCCCGACTCCGGGCCGCTGGCACTTGTGCCCGGGCGGTCTGTCTGGATGCAGGGGAACCCGGGTGTGCTTCCTCCCCGCCTCGTGGACCTGTGGTACGGGGGCTTCGTGACGATGCTGCCCGATTCCGGGGCCTACTGGCTGCATGCCGTGACATCCGGCGGCACGGTCTTTGCCGGGTTCGGAAGACCCGGCGATCCAGGCAGCGGCCCCGTCATGGCCTATATGCAGGGGGTGCCCGATGACCGCAAGCACCTGCCAGCCCCGGAGCTCCAGCTCAGCGGCCACCACTACGCTGTGGGGGAGGATGGGGCCGTGCTGGCTTGGGCTCGCACGGGCGCCGGGAGTGTGTTCGATGGGGACCAGTGGCGCAAGGCAGAAGGCAAGCTGGGGGCAAGGATGCTCCCGCTCGTGATGGCCGGCTCCGGAGGCACCTTCATAGCGGAGACGATGGCGGGGACGGTCCGCTCGTTTGTCATGGCAGGCGCCGGCGTGGAGAATGAGGACAAGGACCTGCGGACCCTTATCGCACGAAACCGCGAGGAAGTCGCACGCCGCTTTGCTTCAGGCCGGCGCCGCGGGACTGCAGACTCCCATCGCGGGCCGGCGGGCATCCACGCGGAAGGGGTCAGCCGCATCTGGCTGCGGTACCGCGGCGAAGTCGCCGTCCTCGCGGGCGAAGAATGGATCGATGCTCGTGGCACCCTGGTCGAGGCAGGTTCCAGGAGAGGGGTCATCGTCCACATGGAGCCTCTCGGGGAGGGGCGCCGGGTCTACATGCTGGAGGCGTCGACTGACGGGGGCCGCTCATTCTACGGAGAGATGAGGGGCGGGAAGCTTGCCATAGAGCAGGCCTCGCACCTGTGGGATCCCTGGCACAGGCGCTGGCGGGTCCGCGACGCGGAAGGCAACGTGTGGGTACCTTCGGCGGAGCCGCCAAGAAAGGGCCCCGGGGAGATCCCCGTCAAACAGCTCGCCCTGCGCATTCCCGAACACGGCCCTGTGGGGGTGGTAGAGAACAGCGGGTGGCCCCGGCTGTACGATGAGGGCGGGAACCTGTGGCTGGGCAGCATCCGCGGCCGTGCCGCGGACCAGTTCAATGTCTGGCGGGAGGGAAGGGTCGTTCACACGGTCACCGTGCCCGGGGCCGACGCATCCACGGCCCTCGTCTCGGACCGGGCCGGCTCGGTATTTGCGCTCACAAGGGCCGGGCTCGTCCACCTCGCGGCGCCGGATCCGAAGAAGCCCGCTGCCTTCGAGGTGAAGAAGATATACAGCTACCCCGGCATGGGGACTGAGAAGATCAGGGTGGAGTACAGCAAGCTTGGCTACCTCCTCGTCTGCAGGGCCAGGCAAGACGGTAAGTGCTGGCTGCAAGCGATAGAGCTTCCCGGGGAGGAGGGGTGAGATGAAGAGAGGTCTCGTGAAGAGCCTCGCATGGTCCGCGGCAGCGGCGGTCCTCTGCACCTGTGCGGCAGCCAGGAGTGCTCATGCAGCCCCGGAGGCCGTCCCCCGGAAGACCGTCCACCACACCTTCGCCAATCCGAAGGGACTGGAGATCTTGAAACCGTCCTCGGGCCTTATCGGAAGGGTGGAGAACGGGGAGTTCCGTATCTCCGGGAAGATGACCAGCGCCAGCGGGAATGATGCCGGCGGCTTCTCGGTGCCCGTGAAAGACGAGGGCGGCGCGGTCGAGGTGGAGGGGACGTTCCGCCTGCTGAAGTACTCCGGACACGGGCTTGTCTACCTGGAAGCGGTGACCGAGAAGGCCGGGAGGATCATCCTCACGTACGAGTGGCACGCGAACGGGGACTACTACCGGGCACTACTCAAGTTTGTGAACGGGCCGTCGCAGCTGGAGGACGGCAGGCGGGACCTGCAGCTCGACGGGAGCGAGGAAGAGGAGTATAGCACCGTGAGGCTCTTCGTGCACGAGGGGCGCAGGAGAGTGAGCTTCTTCGCGGGTGACAGGCTCATAGACTCGGCCTGGTTCGGCACGGACATCGGCGCCATCAAGTCGGTGAGGATGTGCTTTCAGACTGACGAGAACGCCACGGAGCACGATATCCGCTTCGGCGACCTCATCATCAGGTGGCTGTGAAAGATGGGCCGGAGAAGGCTCCGGCCCCTTCTTCTCTTTCAATGCATGAACATCAACATCGGCAGCAGCGGGTTCAATAAGGACCTCTCCATCTGTCCCGTGATGGTGACGGTCGCATCTTGTCGCTTCACCTCGATGGTCTTCATCACTTCCGGGAGGGGGCCCATCATCATCCTCAACTCCCCGGGCTGTTCGTTCATTTCCGCCAGCAACTCACGGATGCCTTTCTCGACCGTCTCTGCCGCTCCCTTTACCGCCTCCATGTCCTTGCCCCGGGCTACGAGCGTGCAGTCGAGCACACTGTCCTTGCCCCTCTTCGTACTGAGGGTGACGGTGTCGAACGGGGTCAGGATATCGACCTCGCGGTAGGACTTCGTGATCCTTGACACCGCCCACAGGGGCTGGGTGGTATCCGCCCCGGCGACAAGCCCGGCGATCTCCTTGTCGAAGCGCGGCGCGCCGGCCGGATGCTTCAGGGCGGCGAGGACCTCACGCAGGGGGGCCCGGCGCTCGTCGGACTCCGATATGACGAGCGCGAAGTGACTATCGGAGTAAGGGATCACGGCAAACTCGTCATCGAAGGAGAAGAAATCCATCTCGTCTACACGGTGCTGGTCGACTCCTTCTTCCTTCAAGAGAGCCCTCACTGCCTTGAAATCATAGAGGCCGCGGGCCATCACGGCAATGAATGCCCCGTCATCATCGAAGTCGCCGGCAACGCCGATCGTCAGGCGGTCGATACGGATGTTGCCCACGCGCTCGGCGGTCCTGATGCATAGTTCCATGACCTGGTCCCGAAGGGCTTCCAGGTCGAGCCCCGCCCCGGGGATAGGGGCGAGAATCCCGGCGGCTTTCCGTTCCGCAGCCCCCCCGGCCCCGATCTCCATCTGCGCCACCACGGCGCACCCGGTCGGCAGCAGACGGAGGTCGCTGCCCGGTTTCGCGAGAGGAGGGCGTTCGTACAGTTGGCCCTCGATGGCCGCCACAGCCCTGCCGGCATAATCGGCCTCGAACGGCTCCTTCGACTTCAGAAGGCCGCGCAGCATGGGGAGCGCTCCAGCCGCCTTCATCTCACCGAGCGCGCGGATCGCCATCAGCCGGCGGACAGCCTTTCCCCTGGCTCCGGATTCGGAGAGGTTTGCGAGTAGCTCGTTGGCGCGCTCCCGCACTTCGGGGTCGTCCGACTTCGTTGCCCGTTCCAGCGCTGGCCGGGCAGGCGCGCCTATCAGGCGGAGCTTCGCCGAGGCGGCCTTCCGGTCAGCGTGCTTCTCGGCTCCAAGATCGCGGATGAGCTCTGGGATCCCGACCGGCTGTGCCTCTGCAAGCTCGCCGGCCATGGCCTCGGCCGTGACGGCTATCCCCTTGCGCTGCCAGTAGGCATCGGTGGGGACGAAGTCGAGCAGTTCGTTCCCGCCGACCGCGGTCAGCAACACCATGAGGATACTTATGAAGCCGCCAGACATCTAACGTTCTCCTTGCCCTGTGGTACGCACCATCCTGCCGCGCCTACATCCCTCCCGGGAAGAGGTGTCCCACCTTGGATGTCGACAGCAGGCCCTCTTCCGTCACCTCGAGGAGTGATATGTTGGAGCTCCCTTCCCGCGAGAACTCCGCCAGGCTCGGGAACAGGGCGAAGTCTATGGTCTTGCCCAGGTTCCGGGCCTCGGTCATCATGAACTGCTTGAGCTTGTCCGGGTGCAGCAGCCCCTCCGGCACCGCTGGTACTTCCCCCGCCTTCCTGCTGGGGACGGACTCGAGGGCCATGGCCGCCGCGTGTTCCATGGAGCCAGCCGGATGGAATGCCACATGGCCGTCGCCGAACAGGATGTTGAGCCCATCCCGTCCCTGAGCGACCCTGCTGTAGGCGAGCGGCCTGTCCGCCGGGATATCGACCCCTTCGACGGGGCAGTAGTGGATGACCTCCGACACGCCATCAATGAAGCCGGCCCCGAGGTAGTCGGGCTCCAGCTCCGAGAGATCCTTCGGCAGTCGATCGTGGTCCATATGGAACGTCATGGCCGCAAGGCCTATCTGTTTCAGGTCGCTCATGTTCGAGACGGAGCGGGCCCTTGCCCTCGCCTTGCCGAGCGCAGGGAGCAGCATCGCGGACAGGATGCTGATGATCGCGACCGATATCAGTGTGCCCTGCACGTTTCCAGCGCCCGCCTCCGAGGCGTGGTACCTCGAGTAGGAGAAGGAACTCTTGAGCTCCCCGCCCAGCAGGGCCAGGTTGGCCTGGAAGTCCCCGTCGGTCGTTATCGAGTTCCATGTTCCGTGGCCCCTGAGCAGGTATCTCATGAGCGGCACATTGGACGTCACCACGAGGTCGTCGCCCTTGATGGCGAAGCAGGGCGAGATCACGCCGGCACCAAGGCGGATGTAGCGTACCGGGGTGCCGCCTACCACAGTCTCCTTCACGCCTCCGCCCACTGTGTCCATCGATGCCATGTTCCCCAGGAAGACGAGGAGCTTCTGCAGACCGGCATCGAAGGCAGCGGCATCCTTCAGGCTGATCACGGCGTAGGTGCTTCCCAGTCCTATAGCAGAGAAGAGCGGGAACCCGCCGCCCCTCTTCATGGGGAGCTGACCGATCACGATCTCGTCTCCCACGTGGGCAAGCAGCTCGTCCTGGAACTGCATCCCCATCATGGCCTTGAGCTGCTCCAGCATGGGCGCTATGCCCATCTCGCCCGTCTTGTCCATCTCGAGGATCATCGGGATCAGCTGTGAGACCTGGACGTGCAATCCCGTCGCCGCCTCGCTTTCCGTGGGCAGCCACGACAGTGCGGATTTTGAAACAGGGCCCGGGAGGTAGAGCGCGTAGAAGATGGGCTTGCGGCTGGGGACGTACTGAGAGATCCTCATATCGCCGCCCTTGAAGTAGACTCGGGTGAACGACGGCGTGGAGAGCCCGAACATCTCCTGGATCTGCGGGGGAAGCTGTGGAGCTCCCGGTATCGGACCACCGCCCGGCAGGCCCGGTGCCGCCTGCATGACGATGAGACCTGGACCCCTCAGCTCGGCTGGCAGGTCCTTCCTGTCTGCGAGCCGCTGCATCTTCCCGTCCATGAACTCGCTCGCCCGCGACTGGACTGTTGCCTGGTCCTCGCCCGCCGCTATCACGAGTCGCGTGCCGGCGCTTTCCACCAGGACCGTGCCGGTGGGCCCGGGGACAAGCACTCTGGAGCGGCCCCCGGCAGACATTGCTTCGGCGTTGAGGTGCGGAAAGCCTTCGAAGAGCTTTGCGAGCTGCGGCACGAACGGCGCGACCAATGCGGCTTTCTCATGGCGTGCCCCGAGGACAGCACCGTCCGTGTGTACCGCCAGCGTGACCTCTCCGGTAGAGAGCGCGTCGATCAGCCTCGGGGAGAAGCCGAACTGGTCATTGAACCTGTCCAGGATGGCGTTCCACTCTCTCTTGGGCGCCCTCAGGAACTCCTTCATCTGGAAGCTGTCCAGCCCCTGGCCTGTCAGGAATTGCCTCATATCGGTCCGGAACTTCTCCGCGTCGTCGACCTCCATCCTTACGACGACACCGGCGCGGGCCTGGTAGGGGGCTAGGAGCAGCCCCCAGCACGTCAGCACTACGACCGAAGCCCTCAGCAGTCTGCCCAGGTTCTTCATCGCCGTTCCTCCTTTGCGACCGGTGAGCGCGTACCTCGCGCACTGTCATTCTCCCAACTCTTCCAACGCGGCATCCTCATGGACCGACACTAACAGCATCCGGCTCTCACTGTCAAGCTCCACAGGGTGGCGGCAGATGCAGACCCCGATAAGCCGCGGAAAAGGGGAACTTTTCCTGCAGGTCTGTGGTCTAATAGTGTTGGGAAAGAGGGATGGAGTTTCGTTGCACAGGCTGAGCTGATGCCGGGGGGGGAGGGTAGGGACCATGTCCAGAGCGAGACTGGCGATTTCTGTATCTCTTGCACTCATAGTACTGGGAGCCGGAGGCGGTTCGCCGGGCCGGGCCCAGGATGCGGACCGGGAGACGATCGACACGCTCGTCGGGGACCTCGCCGCCGACGATATCCCCCTGAACGCCTCCAATGCCATCCGCAGCCTTCTCAAGACAAGAAGGGCTGCCGTGCCCGCGCTGGAGGTGGCCCTGGATTCACCCGATTTCCAGCAGAGGCAGCTGGCCGCCTGGATCCTCAGCTTGGTCCGAGGGACACCTCCTACTATCAGGCTGATCGAGGTCCTCGTGGAGGGGCTGAAGGATGATTGTATCCCCCAGGAGCACCGGGGCAAGGAACGCATAGCCTATGCGTACGTCGGCAACGCCACCGGGGCCATCAATTATCTCCTGAGGAATGTTGTGGAGGCGGAGCCCCAGTTGGAGGAAGGACTTCGCTCCCGCGACGGCCAGCAGAAGTTCCTGTGCGCCTATATCCTGGCAAGAGGCCGGCGGGGTATGAGGATCGCCACTATCGCCCCCATCCTTATCGAGCACCTGAAGGACAACAAGATATCGAACGATGCCTGCATGAGCTCGATGGCCCTCTACCGCCTCGGCCCGCCGGTCGAGCCCTACCTCAGGGCAGTTCTTGAGTCGGAGGACAAGCAGCAGAGAGAGACCGCCCTGCTGATCCTGAAAGACCTGAAGGCCCCCCCGAAGACCCGTGAGGACCTGCGCGAGCGGAAGGCGTCCCAGAGCATCAGCGGCCAGATGTCGGACCCACCCACGCAATACATGTCCACATGGCTCGACCCAAGACAGAAATGGGGGCCGGAACCGCGTCCGTGAGGATTGTCTGTATCAGGTGCTTGGGAGAACGGCAACGCACTGCATAAGAACCCTACTGGGAATGTGGATCCTCGTTGCCCGGTCGATAAGAGGATAAGATACATGTGTAATCGTGGAGTTTGCGGAGTAAACTCCAAGGCAACGCACTGCATAAGGACCCTACTGGGAATGTGGATCCTCGTTGCCCGGTCGATAAGAGGATAAGATACATGTGTAATCGTGGAGTTTGCGGAGTAAACTCCAAGGCAACGCACTGCATAAGAACCCTACTGGGAATGTGGATCCTCGTTGCCCGGTCGACAAGAGGATAAGATACATGTGTAATCGTGGAGTTTGCGGAGTAAACTCCAAGGCAACGCACTGCATAAGGACCCTACTGGAAATACGGATCCTCGTTGCCCGGGGAGTGCTTACTTTTCAGTCTCGGAGACGTCGGCTTCCCGTGCCTTGATCTCTGCTTCCGATGCCATGGCTTTCGAGCTGACCACGTTGAGATCGTAGTTGTTGTACATCAGGGCGAGCTTCTTCAACCCCTCTACCGCCTCGGGCCCTTGTGCTTTCAGTGCCGCCTCCATGGCTTTCTTGTCGAGTTCCTGGCGGCTGATCCCGGACTCTTCGTCACGCGGCAAAGCCGTGTCGAGACTGTCCAGGAGCCTTGCGAAAACCGGCTCATCCATGAGTGTTCCCGAGTAGATGGGCCCCATGTATATCTCGCCGATCGCGGACAGTGCCCGGATGAAGCGGATGTACTCCTCCTCCGCGAGCGTGACCGTGAAGTCGTTCGTCCCCCGCAGCTCTATCCTGTCTCCGGCCCCGGCCTGCCTGGCCGCCGGTTCTGCACGGTCCTGCATGGCCTGCCACTTGTGGTTTACCTCCTCGAGTATGACGCGGTTGGGCGGGACGTCCACCATCACCACCTGTACCCTCTGGTAGATGACCTTATCCTTCTCCGTGGCTTGCCGCTCGCGTGCAAAGAACTGGCCGGATTTCTCCTCGTACTGGGCGATCCGGAGCGGTTCTTCACCCTCGGCGGCCCCGCGTACCGCGGATTCAGCATGCTTTTCCCCGTATTCAGCCCTGGTCCGGGAATCGACCTGCTTCATCTCGGCGAGTTTTCCGTCTGAGTCATAGGCCCACTTCTGGCCGGTCACGGTCTGGCTTTCGCGCAGGTCATCAGGAGCAGCGGCTGATTCGTCGCCGCGGCCGTTGACCGCCTCGTTGGCAGTGTCGGCACCAACCTTGCTGGCGGCCCCGCCCTTGCCGGGCGCGGGCCGCGCTGTTTTCCGATAACGGCCTTTCGAGAAGTATTCCTCATCGACATCAGGCTCAGCAGGGAGTGTGGCCGTACGTTCCGGCCCGGGTACCGGGTACGGCTATCCATGGACAGCCA
>SDBT01008953.1_pt1 | contig 16281 bp, 39 predicted proteins | sample 2277101 | NCBI WGS metagenome assembly SDBT01 (sample SAMN10404973, study PRJNA504765) | marine sediment metagenome | isolation source: marine sediment core GS10_PC15, 103 cmbsf | place: Arctic Ocean: Southern Knipovich Ridge | collected 2010 | reverse complement strand
TGGTTTATTATTAAACAGAATCCTGAAAGCGACTGGGTCATTACCCAATCACCTGATTTGCTTCAATCAACCTGTCTATTATAGAATACCAAGGTTCGCCTTTCCACAGTCTCAAAGCCTTTAATTTATCAGTAGTTGAAACAGGCAATCTAACTGTGATAGTTTCTTTTTTGTGTGCCATAAAAAAACCCATGTAAACAAAGTGCATACTACTATTTAAATCCCCACTCTCAAAAAACGCAATCACCTTAAAAAATTAAATGAGAAAAACCCATAGCTCAAATAAAAACAAACCAAGCCCAAAAGAAATTTTGGCAAAAAATTCTTACTGAAAGACAAGGAACGCAAGGCTTTAATTCAAGAAAAAGAAGAATTTGATAAGGAAAAATAGGAAAGTATGGATGGGTTTGATTACAACTTATATTAGTATATACAAGGTAAACATGGTTGCTACATAACCCTTTTGTACGATAGTGCAAAGAATACAAGAACTCTGCACAAGGCTTTTAATAACATACGAAGAATATCACTACATGGAAAACACAGAGGCATTTGAATGAAGCTTCTTGAAGCAATGAAACAAATAAACGAATGCAGAGAAAAGACCAATGAACTCCAAGCCCAAATTTCAAATGCACGATTCAACCAGAAAAAAGAACACTACTCATACGGATTTTATATTGACAACGGAACAATAAAAATCTACATAGCAAACAAGCACGGATACAGAGCTACTTTTTATTACAGCACAATCAAAGAAATCATAAAAGACCTCAAACTCTTAGATAAAATAATCAAAGAAGCCGAACTCAAAAAAGAAAAAGAAAACACTAACTCAAAAGAAAAGAAGGCTTCCAAATGAGAGAAATAAAGTTTAGATATTATGGTGAGAAATGGCATTATATTAATTTTTTTAAAGACAATACTGGCGTAAAGTTTGCAGAATATGAAAGCAAACCAAAGACAACTATACTCACACAATTCACTGGTTTGAAGGACAAGAACGGAAAAGAAATCTACGAAGGCGACATTATAAAAATGGATTGCTGGGAAGAAAGAAAGAAATACTCGGATAGAAAAAGAAAAGATTGTCAAGGTATTTTCGAAGTAAAACTAACAGTTGGCTTTTATGGTTTAGAATTTGATTTTGAGAACATTTCAGGCTATGCTTGTCCAACGCATTTGTTTACACGAAACCATGAAGACGCATTTGAAGTCATTGGAAACATTCATGAAAATCAAGAACTATTAAAGGAGGAAAAATAAATGCAAGAAGTAACCGTATCACAAAAAAGAAGAATTAACACAGGCAACTACCAAAGCACAGAAATAATGTACTCAATAAAAAAACAAGTCCTGGACGCAACACCACTAGACCTCGAAATGCAAAACCTATCCAAAGAAATCGAAACCAGGCTAGACAAACAAGAAAAAGAAATCAGGGACAAAATAGAAAAAGAGGCAAAGGAATGAATAGTGGAAGTATTGGGTCTCTGTCTTCGAGGGAGGGATAAAAAATGCACAGGATATTTTTTGCCCGTGTTCTTTTTTTTCTTTCAGGCATTAATTTTGCACTTTCAGGAGCTCGTTTTGGTTTACAAGACTTTGTTGGTTCAATATTTAATTTATTCGCAGCAAACTTTGGCATTTTTATTGCAATAAGATTAATTAAAAAAGAAAAAATGGAGGCGAAAGAATGAGTGAAAAATACAAATACAGCCTACAAGACATAAGATTGCATTTACTCAAAGGCGAAATTGTACAAGCATTTGACAAAATTGAAAACATTCTAATTGACATAGAAAAAAACAGCAAAGAAAAAGACGACTTTCACACAGTCAAAAAAGAAAGAAATTTAAAAATGGAGGCGGAACCAAATGGAGATAACCAAAAGCCCTGACGGATTCAAACCATTCTACATAAGAATAGATTCAAAAACCGAAGCAGAATTCCTATGGCACCTACTAAACAACGAAACGACAATGACATTCTCAGAATACATCAAACAAGAAGGCCTCAAAGCACACGGGCCAGAATACGTAGAACTCAAAACACTATTCTACCAAAGGCTCGAAAAACAAATCAAAAAACAAGAACTCACAAAGGAAGCGAAAAATTAAATGGTTGAGGAAGAATCAAAAGCCCTTTCATATCAGCACATTCAGGACATCATTGCAAACATACACGACCTACGCCTACAAGCAATAGTAGCAACCCAATACAGCCTCGCAGCCAGAGCCGGAGAACTAATCCAATACGACCACGACAACGAAATAACAACACATGGCCTGCTCAAAACAAACATAGAAAAAAGAAACGACCTACTCGTCTGCACCATACCAAACTTCAAAAACGCCAAACAAGCCTTCAAAAAACCTTACATAACCAAAGCAGAATCCTTCCTATACAAACCAATCAAAAAATGGCTAGACATATGCTCAGAACAAGTCTTCGACATCAAAATAAGAAGATACCACAAACTCGTAAGCACAATTCTACCACAAGGCTACGCAAGCCACTCTTTAAGACACTCCAGGGCTACCCATTTAGCAGAACAATTTGGATTCAACGCCTACGAAATAAAACAATTCCTAGGCCACGCAAGCCTCGACACAAGCTCAATCTACGTCCAACAAGACCTATCAAGAACCGCAAACAAAATCAAAAAAGGAGTAGAAAAATGAAAACAAAAGGAAAAGTTATTAGGATTAAAAACTATGACGATTTAATTAAAAAATTTGAATCGCCATTATATTGGAATACAGAATACTTATTTGTTGACCAACCACTAAATAATTACAGAGATATTGTAGAAATTCAAAACTCTTTTAGAAAGCTAATTGAAATAGGACGCTATAAAGGCATTGACATTTGCCCAGCAATCCTAATAAGAAAAATTAAAAAACAAAAGAAGGTTGAAAAATATGAGTGAAGAAAAGTTTTTTAAAGAAATTAACAAAGCAAAAAAAGGAGACATAGTAATTTGGAACGAGGCAACAGGAGAAATTATTAGAGGTCAAGCAAATGAAGAAAAAGTAAGATACGCAATTTTAAGAATGATAGCATATAAATACCACAAAAAATCAAAAGAGGCTTCCAAATGAACCCAGCACTTGTTCTAATCGCAATAGGAATATTCCTAGCACTAATCACACTCATACTCGAAGAAAAAAAAGGACTGACACCCTTCATATTCCAAGGACCAGCATACCAGGAGGACAAATGAATGAATTTTGAAGCAATACAAATAGGCATAATTTTATTATGCAGTATTGGCATTACATATATTTCCACCAATGCCTATTTAGAAAACCCTACAATGGCATTAACACAAATTTTCTTTTTAGGATTCATAATAATAGGCATTTTTGCTACAAGTCTAACATCAATTCTTCTAATTTTAAAGCAAACAACAAAAAAAGGAGGTACATGAAAATGGAACCAGAAATTAAAGCAGTCCTACTCGGAGCAGCATTCATAATAATGGACTACCTTGCAGGAACTCTCGGAAACACCGCAACCCAAATCGCATCAACCGGAATCGGAACCGCAATAGCCACAGCAGGCCTAACACTCAAAGCACTAAAAAAAGAATAAAAAGGAGGAAAAATAAATGAGTGAAAGAGTTTTAAGTAAAGAAGAAAAATTAATAAAAGGACTTGTTTTGATTAACCAAGCCGGATTCAAAATCAAAGACCTATTTACAACAAAAAAACAATTGAAAGAAATGACCAAATCAAGAAATTACATAGATGGTTGGTTTAGTAACTATGATACAATTCCCAAAAATCACAAATGGGAATACTTTTTACAAAAAAAAAAAATGCAAAAAAAGAACCAAAAAAAATGTGAAGGAATGATAATGGGACATAGGATAAAAATAATAAAGAACAAAAAAGGAGGAATGTAAATGGACAAAGGAACATACGACTGGATGGCAAGAATAGAAGCAAAACAAGACTACATACTGGTACTACTGCAACCACAACCAGAAAAAAAAGAAAAAACGAAAAAAGAAATCGAACAAAAACCAACAGCAACAGAATAAAAAAAAAGCCTTAGACGTTGAAACGTAATAATAATGGTATTATACAGCAAAAGGAGAGATTGAAATGAAAAAGAACGAATATAAAGTAGAAGTAATAACAACTTTGTGCAGTATTTTAAGCCATGCTGAATGTTCAGGAAGTTTTTTAGCTCACGATAAAAGCAAAGAACTGCACGTCTGTTCAAATTGTAGCTGGGCAAAACTACACATACTAAAAAAAGAGGCGAAAAAGAAATACCTTAGAGGGCAAGAACAGACATAACACAGTTTATACAGCAAAAAAGGAGTGGTAAAAATGGGTGAAATAATAAATAAAATTGGAAGATTTATTTTAGAATGGAATGTTGGTTGGATATTTGTTGCTTTATTTGTTGGGGTTATGATTGGAGCAGTTTTTGAAGAAAGTATTATTCCTAACACACAAGAAGAAGAAGTTTATGAGAATTTTGTTGAGGGGTTTATGGAAATGCCATTTAATCAGGGACTTTATATAGGAATGGCTACAACTTTTTATGAACTTAAAAATCAAGGATTTGATTTAAACAGTTCTGATTTAAATACCGAATCGCTTTCTCCAGAATATTATGCAATAATGAGTTCTCTTACTATAGAACATGGTAGTGATTCAGTAAGTTGTTGGCTTATTGATACGGGAACAATGTATTCAACAGGTAGAGAGGGATATGATTGTAGTATTTATGAACAGGAATTAAAAAGAGCAAAGAAAATGTTAAAGTCTAAAGGGCGAGATACAAGATAACATGGATTTGATTGCAAAATGGAATTGAAGCAAAAATGAATTTCAATTTAAAAAAACTAAACCCCTTCCTAATCCTATTCACACTCTTAATAATTCCCTTCACAGCATACCTTTACAGACCAGACTTCATAGGCTGGGACCCCTACGGCTTTCTACTACTAACCTGCAAAACAACCAATGCAGCAGGAATAACCGGAATACCCTACACAATATTTACCGCTTTACCATGCAATTTCCTAGCACTAAAAGCAGTCCTGTTTACCCTGGCATTCATATCAGGCTGTTACATAATAAAACTAAGCCAACTCTTTTCACCAAAACATGGCTGGAGAGCCTCATACCTCATATTCCTCTCATCAGTATACGTCCTAGAATTTGCAAAACTAGAAAACGAAGCATTCGCCTTCCCACTACTATTTGCCTCAGCATACTATTTCTTCAAAGGCATCAAAACAATAAAAAATTCAAGAAAAAACTCAGCAACAGCATTCGCATTACTAATTCTAGCCGGACTAATCTGGAGAGGCTCAGTATTCTACCTAATAGGATATTTTCTAAACCTCGGACTACTATTAATTGCCCTACTGCCATTCCTAGCCATAGAATTCAAACAAAACTTCCTATACTGGAAAACACTATACGGAAACATAATAGGCCCAAACACAGTCTCCGAAAACCTGCCATTCAAATTCCACAGACACTTTGCACTAAACCCCGGATTAATCGGAGCCATACTAAACCCCACTCTGGCTCCCCAAACCATCCTATACTTTGCACTAGGCACCATATCATCAAAATACTGGATATTAAGCCTTCCATTTCTTGTAGTAGGCATGGTAATAGTCCACCAAAAGCTATACAACACACCAAAATTTGAAAGCAAACACAGCACGTTCCTAGACAAAATCTTCCAAAAAACCATAAACTTCTTTGAAGAAAACCACACACAAATCTTCGCAATAGTCGCAATATTCTCCACAATAGCAGTAACCCAAACAATCCTACTCGGACAACCAACGCAGGATGATTGGAATGGAATAGAATTTGCGTTAAGTTTGGACAAAAATGTTTCAAATTCATGGGATTTGGGTTATTGGATTATGTGGCAAGGCGGAATTACAGAAAATTATCAAAGTCCAGCAAAACAAACACAATTCTTTCCAGGACAAATCGCAATAATAAAAGAAGACAACAACTGCACAACTATAAAAAGTTTTGAAGATTTTAATGTCATGCAATGCTAATATTGGTATACTTTATAATATGGTTGGTATACAATTAACCTATGCAATTTGAAGGAACAATAACTAAAATGGCACGCAAAAGAATGATAAACGTTCCAGCAAAAGAAGAAGGCTTTGCACCTGGCGACAGAGTAAAAGTAACAAAAAGTAAGAAGGGGAAATAATGAAAAAAGGAAGTAAGCATTCTCCAGAAAGTAAAATAAAAATGTCAGAAGCAAGGAAAGGCAAAGGTATAGGGCGAAAGAGCCCTATGTTTGGAAAAAAACATTCTCCAGAAACAATAAAAAAGATGCGAGAAATTAAGACAGGTAAAAAACAAACTTTAGAAACACGAAGAAAAATATCTCAAGCTTGCAAAGGAGAAAAGAATCAATTCTATGGCAAACATCATTCTGAAGAAACAAAGAAAAAAATATCTGAATTTCATAAAGGAAGGAAAGGATATTGGTTAGGAAAAAAACATTCTTCTGAATATAGAAGAAAAATGTCTGAATCTACTAAAGGAAAAAAACTTTCTTTAGAACATAAAAGAAAAATATCTGAATCTCATAAAGGAATACAAGCTGGTGAAAGAAATCCTGCTTGGCTTGGTGGCAAATCTTTTGAACCATATGGTCTTACATTCAATAGAAAATTAAAAGAACAGATTAAAGCTAGAGATGGCTACCGTTGCCAAGAATGCTTCAAACATGAAACAGAATCATTTACAAAAAAAGGCAAGCCAAGAAAACTAATTTGCCACCACATAAATTATATAAAAACTGACAACAGACCAGAAAACCTTTTATCCCTCTGCCAATCCTGTCATTCTAAAACAAATTATAAAAGAAAAGACTGGACAAAATACTTTCAAAAAAAACTAGTACTCGGAGGCTTAAAAAATGACTGAAAAGGAATTTGAAGAACTCGAAAAAGAAATACACAGATTCATTTCACAACTTGGCGACAAATACATAGACGGCTACGACCTAATAAAACACCTAAAAGAAAAACTGGTGAAAAAATGAGATTGGGAAATGATAAAGTTAATTTTTTTCAGTGGTTTAATTGGAAATGTAAAACAAAATACTTAATGCAGTGTTCTTTATGTGGTGGAAAAATTTATGGCGGGAGACATTTAGAATTACATAGAAAAACTTGCAAAATAGAAAAAGAGGCGGTGGCATGAAATGCCAAACTTAGAAGAACATAGTCTAACAAGCAGTTTAGGATTTATTTTAATTGGATGTTCAGCATTTGGTTTTGGTTGGACTCTTATTGGACTATTCTTTATTCAAGATATTTCATTTGTTATAGTATCCCTTATATTAGGAATAACATCTGCTTTAACAGCAAAATATATATTTGATTCAACAATTTTTAAACAAAGGGCGGTGGCATGAAATGAAAAAAAATATTATAATACTTTTTTGCATTATAATAATATTACTTTCAGGCTGCATTATTACTGAAAGTTCTTGCCCGCCAAATGTTATTGTTGTTGAGGAAGATAGAATGTTGAGGTGTTATGAGCATATTCGTTATGATGGTTCTATTGCTTGTGGTTTATTTGATTTGAATATAGATTGTGCAAAGAGTGAATATGAGTTGAGGTCTTGTCCAAATGCTTGCATTAATTCTTACAATGAGGCAACCAAATGAAACCAAACACAATTATTGCACTAGCAACAATCCTTGCAATTTACATTGTCGTTTCACTAATAATACAATCAATTGCGGCGATGTGAAATGTTTGAATTAGATTTAATCATTTTTGTTTTTATTACAATAATCTTTTTAACGGGGTTTTTACTTTTAGTTAAAATAATTATAGAATTACCAGAATTTTTTATAATAATTCAAATCACAAAAAAGAGTCCCAGAAAAACAGCAACCATTCCTACCAGGACAAATCGTGGTAACACAACTTCCACACGATTGCGAAAATTTAAAAAGCTTTGAAGACTTTAATGTTGTCAGGTGCTAAAAAATGACAAACAACGAAATCAAAGAACTAATCCACTGGCTTGAACAAATAAAAGCCCAAGCCGCAGGTCCATCATGCAGACAACAAATACAAATAGGAATAGACTACTACAAAAAACAAATCCAAAAGGCGAAAGAATGAACGAAATCCATTTAGGAAACCACACAGTCGGCAAAGACATAGCAGACAAACAACTAATCCTACCACTAAAAGAATTCAAGGAAGCATAAAAATGCAAAAAAAAGTAAGAATTTCCAGAAAAAGAATAATTGCATTCAATACCAGATATGTTTATTTTTTAATAGAAGACAAAGTTTTTAGAGGAAGCAGAACTCCAAGCAAAAAAGGAGGGCGAAGCACAGTAAAAGAAACAGGCGTTAATCTCTATGTTAATGAAAAAAGCATAAAACCCATTGTAGAAATATATTCTGGACACAGCCTTTCTTTAATTAAAATCCTAAAAAGACACGGTGTAGAAGTGGTACACTAATGCCAGCAATACCCCAAACCTGCCTCCAATGCGGTCAAGAAATGCTCAAACAAACAAACGCAAAATACTGCAACAAATGCACCCAAAAAAGAAGAAAAAAAAGCCTGCAAAAATCCAGCAAAAAATACAATGAAAAACATTTGTAGTAAAAAGGTTTATAATACTTTTTACACACAATAGTTTAAGATGTTTAACCAAAAAGAATACTATAAAAAATGGCGTCTTAAAAACAAAAAGAAAATGGCCACCTACATGAAAAAATACCGAAAAAAACATCCTGAATATGTTGAACAAGAAAACTCAAAAAGAAGAAAGAAAGTGAAAAAATGAAATGCGTAATATGCCACAGAAAAGCAGACTTTGTCTACAAAGGATACTCCTACTGTGAAAAACATTACAGAGAAAAAAAGGGGTAAAAAAATGGTTTTTAAATCAATAAACGGTCTAGTAGAATCTCAAGACTTTACAGACTTTTGGAGATGGTGTGCTACACACTTTGACAAACTAAGATGTCCAGCCTGTGACAAAAAAGCCAAAATAAGCCACTTCTTTACAGGTCTAATGGGAATGCACCTAACAGGCTACGCAACCTTTAGATGCATAGACCCAGACTGCGAATTCAACAAAACAAACTTCACAATACAAGCAATACCAAGAAGTGAACAAAAATGGTAACAGAAGAAACTAGAAAAAAGATGTCTGAATCACATAAAGGTAAAAAGCGTTCTCTGGAAATAAGAAGAAAAATATCTGAATCTTGTAAAGGTAAAAAGCGTTCTCTGGAAACACGAAAGAGAATGTCTCAAGCACAAACTGGTAAAAAATTACCTTTGAAAACTATAATAAAATTGCGTAAAGCAAATGGCGGTAAAAATAATGGGTTTTACAGAAAGAAACATAAGCCTGAATCAATAAGAAAAATGTCTGAATATCATAAGGGTAAAAAACTTTCTGAAAAACATAAAAGAAAAATTAGTGAATCTCAAAAAGGCAAAAAGGTTTCTTTCAAAACAAGAAAAAAAATGTCTCAATCTGGAAAAGGAAGAATATTTTCTTTAGAGCATAAAAGAAACTTGTCTGAAGGTCGTATAGGAGAAAAAAATTCTCAATGGTTGGGAGGAAAAAGTTTTGAACTCTACGGGATTGAGTTTAATAAGGATTTAAAAGAACTCATTAGAGCCAGAGACAACTATTGTTGTCAAGAATGTAATAAATATGAATCAGAACTTTTTACTAAGAAAGGCAAAACAAAAAAACTAGCCTGCCACCACATAAATTATTTAAAAACAGATAATAGACCTTGTAACCTTATTTCACTTTGCCCAAAATGCCACGCCAAAACAGGATTTAAAAGAAAAGACTGGACAAAATACTTTCAAAAAAAGAATATTGCCTATGCTAAGGGAGTTGTTTGAATGCCTTATAAAGACAAAGAAAAAAAAGCAGCATACCCAAAAAAAATACTGGGAAAAGAACAAAGAAAAAATAACAAAAGCCAACAAAGAATACTATGAAAAAAACAAAGAAAAAATAATAAAACAGGCAAAAGAATACAAGCAAAGACCTGAGGTTAAAGCCAGAAAAAAAGAATACGACCAAAGACCTGAAACAAAAGCCAGGCTAAAAAAATACCAGGAAGAAAACAAAGAAAAAAAAGCCAGATATGCAAAAGAGTATGAACGGCTTCACAAGAATGAGATAAGTAAGAGGAAAAAAAAATATCGCCAGCTTCACAAGAAAGAGATAGCTGAAAAATGCAAAATATATGAACAGCTTAACAAGGAAAAAATAAAAGAACGGAAGAAAAAATATCTTCAGCTCCACCAAGAAGAAGCGAAAAAATACCGCCAGCTTAACAAGAAAGAGATAGCTGAACGGCACAAAAAATATGCTAAGCTTCACAAGGAAGAGAGGAAAAAATACACCCAGCTTAACAAGGAAAAAATAAAAGCAACAGCAAAAAAATACACCCAACTTAACCAGAAAAAAATAAACAAATATTGTAGAGATAGGCGTTTGTCTGATGAGTGCTTTGTTCTTAAGTCGCGATTACGTTGTTCGCTTCTACGAGCTTTTAAGCATTATTCAACAACAGGCAAGCTCGTGAAGTCAAAGGATTATGGGATTGATTTTACTGCAATAGTTGAGCATCTTGGCGCTTGTCCTGGCAACAGAAAAGATTACGAAATTGACCACATCAAGCCATTGTCGAGTTTTGATTTCAACAACTTGGAGCAAATCAAGCTTGCGTTTTCTCCAGAGAATCATCAATGGCTTACTGTTGAAGAAAATAGGAGAAAAGGGTCAGGTTGAATGTCAAGAGGAATTTATCCAAGAATTTATCCACTGGCTTGAAGAAATACTAAAACAAGTAAACACTCTTTAAAATTACTTTTTCAACCTTTTTGCTTCAACAACCTTGCCTTTTTACCAGTCTTGGTTGTCTTTACCCTGAATCTAGGCATTCCGTTCTTGCACTTTACAGGCATAAAACTACTTCCTCTTTTTCTTCCTTCTTTTTGGAGCAAAAGGGTCTGCTGCAAGGTCAAAAGCCACTTGCCCAACACGCCCTGTTACGCCAAGCTGTAATGTTCCGCTTGCAAGTCCTGAAAGCCTTGCAGTATCGCTTCTTGCCTTCAAAATCTCTGGTCCCTGCAATACAACAGGTGCACCAAAAACAAGACCGCTTAACTTCTTAAATTCCTTCAAATTTTTCTTTTTAGGCATCTTAGTTCTCACCTCCCTTTTCGTTTAACAAACAATTTTTTTAATTCTCCAGTTGTTCTAGCATCAATAAGCTTTCCAGATTTTGCGAGATTGATTTGAGCCATGTGAATACGCCTCAAAGCACGCAATCCATTCCTATCCCTCTCAAAATCTGCAAAAATTAATTGAACTAATTCCGATAACGGTTTTTGATTTGACATTTTTAACATACCTCACCTTTGAGCCGGTTTTATGACACCTTTCACAAGGTAGCCAACTAAAAGGATTGAAACAAGTGCAACCATTGCATTCATTTCTGCCCCTGGAAATATTAAAGCCATGGCAAATGTAAAGCCCACTGCAAACATGAACGAAACCTCATACGGCAAATTTGACTTAAACGCAAAGAAAGCAACCATTCCAATTATGGCTATTGTTGCCACTATTGGGCTTCCGAAGAAAACCGCTTCAAGAAAACAGTTTCCCCAAGACGAAAAGCTTCCGGTAATTAAAGCACAGGCATTTGTCATTTATCCGCCTCCGAAGAAGGGCAGTGAACGAATTATTGACCCTAAAAATTTTCCAATCGTAATAATCATAATTATTCCAAACAGGGTTTTTAGAACAAGTCCAAATGCAAGAATTGATGGGTCTGAAGTAAATCCAAAAAGCAAATCTATGACCACGGTCCATCCAAGGAAAGCCAGTGAAAAAAAGTTTATTGTGTCTTTGGCAGTGTTAATAATTACCGTTGCCCCTAACGGTATTTGGTTCAAGCCATCACTGTTTGAGAACGTATTGAAATCAGAATTGAATGCAAGAATTATTGCCTCAATGTCCTCATCTCCAATAGTAAGCTGGTCAACTGCTTCATTCATGCCAAAAGAATTATCTTCCTGTTGAGCTATTGCTGCAATAAAAGCACTGCTGATTAACATAATTAGCGTCAAGCCCATTCCAATCGTCTGCAAGTCAGCCATTCAAATCAAGCTCCTATAAACCTCGTTCTCGTCAAAATAACTCCCATTGCCGCAAAAACCATAACAATTCCCAACCACATTGGAATCCAGGCAATTACTACAAAAAACATTGTTAAAATCAAGCCAATTAAAGACAACCCAGGGCCTCCTACAAGCCCTCTTGCTCCTGCTGACAAAGCACACAAAAGGAACAAAATTATGAAGAAAGCAATAAACATCAAGCCATCGCATCTAACTGAAAGGTCGCTGGTATTGCAGCCAAATTCGTCTCTCATGTCATACATTAAAATGTTTAAAATCTCGTCTCCTCCTGGTCGAATGGAATAGCTTGCAGAAAAAGAAAAAGTGTTCCCATCTGTTAGGATAACAATAACGGTTGAAATGAATGGACGGTTGGTGTCTGAAACATCTGCCAAATCGTTAATGTTTATGGAATAAGTGTTTCCGTCAGCAGGAGCAGCCGTGTCAAGCCCACCGTCCCAAATGTTAAAATCAGCGTTTGTGATAAAGAAATGAATTGCAGCAATGTTTGCCAAATCGGTTGAAACAACCACTCCCAAATTTACATCAATTGTATTAAAATGCGACTGTGCAGGCGTAAAGAAAACACTTGGTGTAGTAATATCGCTTGGGGGAACAACTGCTCCGGTTGACGAAATGAAAATAAAATGCTCGTTTGTTGTTGCTGTTGCAATATAGGATTCGGTAAAAATCAAAACTCCGTCAACCAAAACGTCTATTTCATATAAGTCTGCAACAATAAAAGGAATTGTTGTTTCTCCTTTTCCGTCTGTTACGCTGTCGTGAATTAGGGTTCGGCCTGTTGGCAAATCCTTAAAAACCTGCAATCTTACATTTGGAATCGGGTTAAGGTTTTCAAATTGCAGGGTTTTAACAGTTGTCAAAATGCTTGCAACAACAGGCGGCAAATAAGGCTGCAAGGTTTCAGAAGGCTGTGGTTCTGTAAACGAAAAGGCATAAACCCTTGAATTAAACAAGGAAGGCGTGTTTGTATCAATTTCAACCAAAATAAAGCTTGAACTAATTGGAACCGGAAAACCGTTTACATCAATTTGGTCTGGAAAAACTGAAAGAATTCCACCTGCATTAATTCGAACAGTAAAAGTAGATTCAATTACATTAATCAATTCATTTGTTTCCTCATTAATTGGAACGCTTATTACAAGGTTTACGTCATTTGCTATTTCAAAGTTTCCGTCCCCTGCATTAAAATCCGAATTGTTCAAAAGGCCAATGATTGTATAGTTTCCGTCTGTTACACCAGAATAATCCCACGAAAAAGAACACTCGCTTGGCTCATCGTTCCAATCCTGGTCTGGGCAAATGCTGGAATCCAAATTAAGGTCTTCAACAATAACTGCTCCGCTTCCCTGTATTACGCTTGGAGAATTGTTCAAATCAAGAGAAAGGCGTTCGTTGTTTGTTTGAAACACATTAAAATCAACTGTTATGTTTCCATCAATTCCAAAAGCAAAAATTGGATGCGTTAAAAAAGACAGGCCGTTAATTGTTGTAACATTAAAGTCAAGCGAAGTTTCTTCACCTCCAAGGACAAAAGTTGATGTTCTTGGCTTTTCAACCCCAACGTTGTCAAAGAAAGTGTCTGCTGATTCTCCAATTCCTGCCGAAGATGTGATGTTTGTTGATGTTAAATTAGCAATTCTTGCACCACCCTCAGTAAAACTTTCAATAAAGGTTTCACTTGAATCATATATTCTGAATGTTATTACTGCACCTGGGGTGTTGTCAACACACATTTTATACCATGTGTCGTTTGCAGGTGTTGCAACCCAGGCAGTATAAGTTGTTCCACCAGTGTTATCGCCCACAAAGTCTCCTGCTTTAAAACCCATTCCCCACTGCCTTACTCCTCCAGCTATTCCCCTCACAACAATATCCTCAATGCTTACATCACTTGACTTAATCCAAGTGCAAACCGTATAAGGCGGTTTTGGCAACCCTGAACCATTAAAGGTGTTTGTTTGAAATTCAATAAATTCGCTTGCATCCAAAGCAATTTTTAACCCAAAGCTTCCTCTAAAAGCAGCATCACCTCCTTCAACCGTTACTACCGGAACACCTCCACTGTTTGCATTAAACCAAAAAGAGTTTGCTGTACTGTCTCCGTCTTCAAAGTCGTCAAAACCGCTTTGGTCAAACTGCCTGTTTGTCGGAGCAGGACACGCACCGTTCTTTGAATAAAAGTAATAAGTGCCATCGTAAGTGTTTGCAACAAGAGCCTCAGTTAGTTTGAATAAAACATTTACGTCTCCGTCAGTATTTGTTCCATCCCATCCCTGAAAGTTTAAATCCGTTACCTGTTCTTGTGTTGATTCATTTACAACCGTAATGTCTGCTGCATTAGAACAGGCACTTGACAGGGTGGAAAAGTCTACTTTTTCAAGGTTTACCCAGTTTATTGTGTTCAAATCTGTTGAAACAACCATTGAATTTATTGCAAATTTTGCGGTCCAGTCGTTGTCCCACCAGTCTACTGCATAGGCTCCGCTAGCAAAAACCGTAAGAATAAGAAAAAGGAGAACTACCTTTCTCATCTGAACGTCCTCCTACTTACGGAAACCCCTGGGACGGAGTTGGTTGCCTTGGCCTTCCAAACGACCTTGCAATTACTACGATAACCAAAGCTGTCAAAATAAATGCTATCAATCCAATAAAGACCCTTATTGCCGGAATGTTTGAATTTTCCGCAGCATTTGCAGTAAGCAAAGTATCAAACAATGCTTCGTTTACTGAAAACACCATGACAAGAGAAACCATTAAGATGATTAAAAGCACTGGTGCGGCTATTAAACTCTCAATGGCACTTTGACCCCTATTGGAAAGCTTCATTTTAGGTACCTTCATGGCTTTACCCCCATAGCTTTTAATTTTGCTGTGAGTGCAATTTTTAGCCGTAAAGGTGTTTTTTTTGACCTAATTGAACCTCTGAATAGCTTTATTTTTTGAGCCCTGGTCAATTTTTGACCTTTTTTTGGCATTATTTTTTTCCTCCAAGTTTTTTTTATGAACTACTTTTTTTTCTGAATATTTATTGAACCCCTGCTAAAAGTTAAGGGGTTAACAAAAGCAAAAACTCTGAAACGAGTATTATTCCAATTATTGCGCCTATTCCAACGATAGCTAGGAAAACCATTGTGTTGGCATCAAGTACACCGCCTAAGAACCCTAATAGGAACAGTATTAGTATTCCTGCCAGAATTAATGTGGACAATGCCAATATTGCCAAAACGTTTGACGAAACCAGCCTGTTGTCAATGCTAAAGGTGTTTACTCCCACGTCATTATTTATGAATAATCCATCTGGAGTTTTTCCTATTGCATTTACGTCCAAAGCATATGTTCCTGTCGGAATGGTTGTCCCTGTTCTTGGAAAAGTGTACCTTATTACACAATCTGCTCCAGGAGTGGTCCAAGTTTGTGCTGTTGCAAACACACAATTTGACGAATCAAGGTTTGCATCGTTTGCGACAAAAACATTTACATCGCCTCTGTCAAACTGAATTATTACTGTGTGAATTGAAGCACCTGCATTTGAGTCAACAACTGTGAAGTTTACGTCCATAAACCTCTGGTTTTGTGTTACTGGAAAAAATGTTTGTCCGTTTGGCTGGTTTACTGTTGTCGTTATTGCTCCAAAAGCCTGTGAAGCAATTAGCAATACCATCCATGGAATTAACAATTTTTTTAGACCCATCTTGTTTTCTCACCTCCTTTTCGGTTAATCTAAGATTTAATATTTTTGTAAAAAATATTAAAAGAAAAGTCCTCCTGGATTTTCTGCTGCTTTTTTTGCAACAGCCCTGAGCCATTCTTCGTTTTCTTTAACGGTTCTTTCAGCGTGCTTTCCAAAATCTGTTTTTTCAAAAAAGACCAAATGAATCCCTCCTTTTTCGTTTATTCATATTTTGTCAAACCTCTTAATTTTTTCTAAAAGGTGTTGAGTATCCTTTAGTTCACGTTCCCAGATGATTAATGTTTTCCAACCGTATTTTGCATAATGTTCCTTTGTTCCTGCTTCGGTTTGATGATATTTTGTTTTTGGATT
>SDBT01008952.1_pt1 | contig 16282 bp, 9 predicted proteins | sample 2277101 | NCBI WGS metagenome assembly SDBT01 (sample SAMN10404973, study PRJNA504765) | marine sediment metagenome | isolation source: marine sediment core GS10_PC15, 103 cmbsf | place: Arctic Ocean: Southern Knipovich Ridge | collected 2010 | reverse complement strand
TCGTCGGGCAGGTACCCCAGCGCGAGCTGAAGACGGTACAGGTCGGAAGAGTGATCGACCTCATCCCAGGAGAACAGGTGCTGGTGTACGATGTTAGCCACGGCGTGCCTCCTTGCTGGTTTTGTTTTTCATGAACGTAGTCTAGCAAATGGATGGCGCGCCGTATATATTTTCGCGTAACAATTTCTCTACATGCGACAATATATCACCAGCAACCGACGAGAAGGAGTCTCCTGTTTTCCTTCTCACAAACCGACCACAGCTCACGCAGAGCGAAACGGATCTCCACTATGACCGTGGGACGCTTCGACGGATCGGCTTGACCACCCAGAAGCTACGACGACGAAAAGACACATGGGCTCAGGACGTCACGGATGATGCGACCATGCCCGGGCATCCACCTCGGACGGTAGGCCGCGCCGGCGATGGGGTGAAATCCCGCAAATCGCCCCTCCCTCGACACCAGCATGCCCGCCGTCATTGACACCCCTTGGGGTAAAGAACTCTGAGCACGCTTCTCAAGCTGCCATCTGGCAACGGCTTACGGAGAACGCAACGCCCTCATCATGTGGCTCGACGCGTTGGCCATCAAGACCCGCGAGTGGGGTCGCGTCGCGCCGTTGAAGTAGCTGTGGTTATCGGTGCGGGGGGCAGCAGCGAATGCGATCGGGAGATCCTCGGCGTCGACACCTTCAGCAGCGAGGGGGAGGCGACTTGGTTGGACTTTCTCCGAGACCTCGTATTACGCGTCCTGAGGGCGCGAAGCTAGTCATCGTCGACTTTCAACGGTCATCGGGACATCACCGACCTACATCCGCAACCTGGCAGAACGCAACCGGACCAACCACAAGTCGTGTGATATCAACATTTCCCGGCCGCATACCATCAAATCAGTGGTTCATGAGCCGCTCATGCCGTGTTCGACTGGCAAAAATTCCGATTTGCTGCTACCATGCCCCGACCGACGCTGATAGCGATTCCGTCAAAGCAGCGCTCCTCAAGGAGGAATCGCGTGTATACTAGGGCGATGGACGACACTGGTCAACCCGCAACTCCTTCCCGTGACGAAACGGGCGGCGACTCGGAAGGAGGAGGAGAGCATGTGTACTGAGGAGGAGACCCGCACACAGCGAAAGCCCAACTTGCTAACGTTGCCGATGGTTCTGCTGATGGTCCTAACGATTGGGCTATTGGCCCGGTTTTTTTTCGCGGAGCCGCCTTGGAAGGTGGCGGCGGCGAATGCGAGAGCGAAGCCACTGGCGATCAACGCCGAAATTGTCACCGGGGGATTGCTCCAATCAATTGCGGTGCACGCCGACAACAGCTTCAACATGCCAGACCTTCGGGATCGGCGTGTGGCGGCCCATGCGGCGTCAAACGCCAAGATCTTCTTGGTGGAACTCGATCTTTCGTTTGAAAAGGCAATAGAGAGAAACAGGAATTTCGCCGTACGCGATCTGGACTACGAGGCTTGGATCGAATGGACGCGTCGCGTTACGGCGATCACGTTCGAATTGCGGCCGACCGGCTGGCTGTGGAAACCGGAAACTCTCAGGACATTCCGCCTCCTCTTGGAGAGTAAGGCTCACCCCAGCCTGTGCCAGACCTTCACGGCCGAGATCGATTATCTGACGGGCGCGCGGAAGAAAGACCCATCGTTTTCTGTGAAGTCTATCATCCAAGGCGTCGGCGACGATGATGGCGTCCAGACGGTCTGCGTTCTCGATATTCCGATGTACGAGAGCGACGTAGAAGACGGCGTCATCCGCCTGCGGATCACTCGGTGGTCGGAGTACGACTGGCGGGATGGCAGCGAAGGCAGGTTCTTCTTCAGTCTCGACTACCAAGACATTTCACAATTCACTGACGTCGAACAAATGGCAATGCGATTGCACTTCCCGGCGGAATCACCGCCGTGGCTGGTTTGGATCGGTCGTGTCGACCCGAGATCGCCCGAAGTAATCTGGCTGGATGAAGCTGACAAGCCTCTCTTCGAGCTGGCCGCCCCGCAAGGCGAGCCTGTGTGGACGGATGAGATCAGAAGAGACGAGGTCGGCCGGCGGTTCAAGTTCGAGCGGAACACCGGGCTCTGGGCTTCTCTCCAAGCGAACGGGAAAACGGGCGTCGCCGAGATCATAGTCGAGAAGGGAAAGAAGCGCTACACACTGTCGTACGAACACGACGCCCCGAACAACGGCGATATCCCCGCCGTGATATATTGGCCGAACACCGACCCGCGCCAAAAAAGGGGATAGCCCGTTGGGTGCGCGGCTGAAACCGGACTGGTGCCTCCGAGTCGGAGGCGTTGACGTCCGTTTTTGAGGACGGACGTGGTGGTCTTGTTGGCCGGAGCAGTCAATAAGTTCCTTGTTTCCAGCGAGGCTGCCTCTATGCGGCTGGCCTGGTTCATCCCACATTCGAAGACCTCAGATCGGGGACATTCGCAGTCACGAAGTCGGTCGGCGAAATAGCAGATGGCGTCCGTTCTCTCGCTGCAGGACGAGCGGGGGCTCAACTCCGTGCTGGGGAGCGTCAACGACCGAAAGCCATATAAGGGCAAGGGCCTCTCCTCCAGCCTCAGCAACGCCACGCAGACCCCGCACGATGTCCTCTGACAGATGCTCGCCGAGCGAGCAGGACCTGACGCTCCCTTACATAGACACTCTTCGGAGCCGCTATCAAGCAGTGCTCACACAGACTTTCGAAGACCTGTTTCTCACTCTCCGCAGGCTCGAGGCAACTCGCCTGATCTTCCGGTCGGTCCCGTTTGGCCACGAGAAGCGAGGGTTGGTAACGGAGTCGGTGTGTTACTTGCCTCGTTTTGACGAGGAGACGCGCAGTAAGCTCCTCATTGAGAGGTTCGTTTACGAGTGGAAAGAGACTGATGGGCTTTGGTGGCGCGGCAACAACTCGAGAACGGCGGTCGCGCAACAAGAGACCGAGGAACGCCCAGTTTACACCGTCAACCCCCTGCATCGATGGAAAGGCGCAATGCCAGCTTCCTTTGACGATGTCAACCTCGACTATTTCGTCGATGCACTTGTCAACGAGATCCTCAAGGGAGAAGAGCCCAAGTACCAGTGCACTCTCAACTTCATCTTGCGAGGCCTGAACCTCCTTGAGAAGTACTGCCAACGACTCGAAGGCCGCGCGCGGAACGAGGAGGAACGCCTTGCACTCTTCGAACGCTACACACTCCCACTAGAGGAGTAAGTCCGCTCACCCCCGCTCTGTCGATGCGCGGAACTCGTCATCTTCCGCCGTTCGCCAGCTCGGCGCGCCGTGCCGCAGTCTGAACGGCTTGCCCGCCTCCTCGGCCGCAAGCCACAGACCATCCTCGCCTGGCGACTCCGGGGCAACGGGCCGCGCTACATTCGGCTCGGTGAAGGGACGAAGGCGCCCGGGCGACATACGTCAGCACAACCTCGTCGTCCGTCCCTCCACCACGTCATGCTCGGCGGCAGCAAGCGCATCGAGGTCGTCGCTCGTCAGCAACACATCCGCATCGACAACGTGTTTTCATAGGTCGGCAAATCCTTTCTCGAGCCGATCAAGTCGTTTCGCAATCTCGACCTCTGCCATGGCTTCCCGAGAAGACGAGGTCATTCAAATAGCTTGTGCAGAGCGGGCCCGCTGGGCCTCTGCATCGGAGGGGTGAAGCATCGAAAAGTATTTAAGGAGCTGATTATGTTCTTGTCGTATGGAGACGGTCACTGTCCCGAAGGTGGAGTTCGCCCAGATGCAGCGCGAGCTTGAAACACTGAGAGAGTGCAAGCTCTACAAACGCCTCCTTGCATTCCAAGAAAACGTCAAGACGGAACGGTTCACCCGGGACGATCTCGGTTTCTTACGCGGTCGCTGACGGTGTCCATTGGGTGTTTCTCAGTCCTTCAGAGACTGGTCATTCATACGCGTTCTTCCGATGATGCAGCGCTTCCAGGTGCACTGTCTTGCTTGTTTCGTCAATCGAGAAGAGCAGGCGAAAGCGACCGGCGAGGCGCCTCGAACGGTAGCCGTGAAGCGGACGTGCCAGCCGGGCGCCGACCGTTTGCGGAGAGGCGCGCAGTCGCTCGAGCTTCTTGTCGAGTTCGTTCAAGAGTGCGGTATTGCAGCGGCGTTTCTTCAACTTCTTCGCAAATGATGCAGTGGTGTCGCCGGTGCTGAAGAAGCGCGAGATTCTGGCGCTATAGCGCGGTTTTGAGGCGATCGGGATTCTGCAGCGCCTGGTCGTAGAGCCGGTCGATGTACTCTACGAAGGCGGGCTCGGTTTCCTCGGCAGAGAGGTTGAGGGCGACAGCTCTGAAGTAGGCCAGTGAGCGGATCGGCGGCAGGGGTTTGGCTGAGGATCGCAGGCGCCGACGAATGAGGGCGAGCTTGAAGGCGAGGCGAATGGCATCGAGCGGGACGCCGCGGTCAAACAGGTCAGCCGCGATCTCCCAGTCCGCCTTGCTTGGGACCGCGGGCGTGTCGGGGTCGTCGAGATAGAGGCGGACGACCCGGGCGACGTAGGAGGGGCGCGCGGCGGTCACGGTTGTTCTTTCCCTTTTCTTCGTCCCTTGCGGTCCTTGGCGCGGGCGGCGGCGGCCTCCTTGGGCTCCTTGAGACGGTAGGAGTCGGCGTCGATTCGGACGAGCTCGCAGCGATGGACGAGACGGTCGACGATGGTGGTGACACAGGTCGCCGAAGGGAAGACCTCGGACCACTCGCCAAAGGGTTTATTGGTAGTGACGAGGATCGGCTTGTGCTGGTAGCGTCTGGACACCACCTCGTAGAGGAGGTCGGCATGGCGGGTGTTGTAGGACAGGTAGCCGAGCTCGTCAATGACGAGGACCTGGGGTCGGGCGAGGGCGCCCAGGCGCCGATTGAGGCCTGAGGAGCTGTCGATTTCGGCGAGGGAGTTGAGCATTTCCGAGGCGGTCACGGTTTTCGCTGTGAAGCCTGCAAGGACCGCCTGATGGGCAAGGTTCTTGGCGATCATGGTCTTGCCGACGCCGTTGGGGCCGACGAGGACGACATTGGTGCTTGACCCCGCCCAGTCGAGGCGGAAAAGGTCCTCGATTTGCGTACGGTCGATCTTTCTAGGCCAAGCCCAGTCGAAGTCGGCGATCGGTTTAAAGCTACCGAAGCAGGCACGTTTGAGCCTGCGCTCCAGGCTGCGCCGGCGACGGGTCTCCTCCTCCCAGTCGATGAGGGCGGGCAGCCAGGGCTCATCGCAAATCTCGTCCCAGTGCTCGATGAGGCCATAGAGCTTGAGAACACAGGCACGATCCCACAGGCTTGGCATGTCAGTCATGGTCCGGCTCCTTTTCGTCGTCGCTGGGGTCGTAATCACCCAGATTGTGGGGAGTGACGACGATGTCGCGTACCTTTTCAGAGTCAGGGAGCCTGACCGGCACCGACGGGTGATGCCGGCGATGCCACCAGGACATCCCTCGAGACTCACCATGCGTCGAGGTGACCATTCCCGGGAGCATGGGAAAAAAGACGTATTGCTGTGATTGCTACGGAGACATTCTCGACCAGACGGAAAAGAAACTGGCGACTCTCAGGGACGAGTTGGCAACCCACGTCACCGGTTAGGTGCCCGTGCCAAGGTGCTGCTCTCCCTATTATCATTCGGGTCACTCCTCGATCATGAGCACGCAGCGTTACCTCGACCATGTTGATGCTCATGCGTTGTCGTCAAGAATGCCCGGAGTCACGACGGACCGATCTCTGCGGAATAGGAAGCACCTGCAATCTCGCACGCACCATGGCGAGTATCCAGCTCTTTTTTGTAGCCGCAAAAGGACCCTATATCACCAGAGAGCGATATAGCGCACCCAAACTTCACTCACGAGCTGAAGGGCCGCGAATTGCGCACAGACTCGCACACATACCAAGAATGCCGGCGAGTCAGGGACGCAAAAAGGCCGCAAACACCAAAATAGCCACTCAACTAAGAGCGGCTAAGTATTTGATTTTATTGGTCGGGACGCGGAGATTTGAACTCCGGACCCCCTGAACCCCATCTCTGGGAATCCGAGGTGCCCCATTGTCGCAATGCGAAACGTGGCACCAATCCGTCGCATTCAACGCGGGCAGGATACGGAGCGGTACCCCTCCAGAAGGTGTTTGTCATGAGTGAAAGCGGAGCGCATCACCGCCTGCACGCGCCCCAAATCCCCGCACCGGCGTTGGAGCTCATCGGCGCCTCGCCGTGATGCCCAAACCAGCCAGCCCTCCGCCCTGGTGTCGTCATGCCGCGGGGGCCGTCCATACCTGCCGTCGCGCCACCAGCGGGACTCAACCATGGCCCGGCCTTGGTTGTCGATCCAGCGGAAGAGCCCCCCCGGGTGCGTCCTCCATCCGCAATCTCGACCCACAACGGGGTTAAGAGCAATCCACTCCGCTCTGCCGATCTCAACCCTCATGGAAGAACCGCGGACGAGCAGTGCTTCCCCAGCCCCCCTGTGGGCACCAACGACGCGCGGATAGCACGCCGCCTGCCGGAAGAACTCGGTCGGCAACAAGTTCTCGAACAACTCGGCCGCGTCCGAGAGATCCAGGTCCGGCGCACAAAAAGCCCCGCGCCGCTTCTCCTCGAACCGGCCCCAATCGGGCAGGTGCGCCCGGTAATCAAAACCTAGCACCTCTCCGGCGGCCCCCGGAGGTGGATCGGGCCACTCAAGTGTCGCCGTGTCCTCCGTTCCCGCTACCCAAGCCTCGTGTGAGAGGTACTCACCTGGCGCCATTTTGAGCTCAATCAACACAAGCTGCCGTCCCGCGAAACGCCGCTCGGGATGCACATCGGCAAGCAATCGGTCCCGCAATGCGAGAGCCGGAACCAGAATCGCGCCGACATCGTCAGAGAGCTCACCAGCCGCGAGCAGCTCGCCCACTATGATGGCCGTGGCGCGAAGAGCCGCTGCCGCGCGCGGGCGTCGATACGAAGTCTCGAGGCCGAGCGTCCGAGATCGAGCCATCAGCTCTCTCTCGGCGTTCGAGTCCCACGGTTCATCCGAAGAAGACGAGCGCATGAGCGACTCGGCCCGCTCAACCACGTTTCGCAGCGGGATACCGCTCGTGCGCGCGACAACCTTGAGGATTGGCAGGGCGCACCCCACGATCTCAAGGGGGTCAGTCGTATCCGGCAGCACGGTACCAGGATCCAGCAGTGCTGCAGTGTAGGGCCGGTCCTCCGTCACGAAAGGTGGAAGGGACATCGTGTACACAGCGGGCAAGGCGCGGGGGGTGCAGGGCGACACCGGCTGGATACCGAGTTTCGTTGCCAAACGGACCGCAACGTTCCGCACCGCAGCGTCGCCGGAGCTGGCCGCAGTCGCGATCTGGTGGGTCAAGTTATCGGATGGTGGAAGAACCCCTGCGGGAAGGGCGTCCAGCAGCGATAGCCCCAACAGCAGCCCTTCATCGTGCGAGACGAGCAGTGCCTCGATCTCGCCGGCCACCAAGTCGATGCAGGAACCTTCGGTAGCCACCGCCACCACCGCGCGATAGGCATCTTCCCGCACTTCCGGCATTGGCAGACCTAGTGCGTAAAACAGAACGCCAACGAGTACCCCTTCGGCGACTGGTAAGCCCCCCTCTGCGCTCGCATCCACCGATGGAAATCGCGCAACGGGAGCACGGAAGTCCTCGAGTTGAAAGACGTGCTCGCGGATCTCTCGCCAGATCTCACCAACGGGCGGCTGCGCCCAAAACAGGCCCGCCAGCTCATCAAGCATCTGCACTGCATCTCGTGGATTTCGCACTCCGCCAAGGTAGTCCTCGATGAATGCGCCGAGTGCCAATTCCCTGTAACGCTCATTGATTTCTGTGAGCACCTGCAGAGGTTCAATGCGCGATCCGCCGTCAAGGATTCGGTACCATCCGTGGCGCTCGCTCGAATCAAGAGCGGCCTTTGCGTCAGCCTCCAGGAGGTCGAACCGGCCAAGCTCCCTCAGGCGGTCCCAGAGAACCCTCGCGTGCCGCGGGCTCGCGCCAACGGTGCGGAGAGCGGTCAACAGCCGAGCGGCCTCCTCGGCCTCGAGGCTCGAAGCGAGAGGCTTCACGAGGGAAAGCCAATCATAGAAATGGCTCTCACTGATGTTATCAATCAGCTTGAAGAGGTTCTCCTTGTCTCGACCTCGCCGCCGGATCTCTGCAGGTGTCAGCGTCGAACCGTCGCGGAGAGTGACGCTCGCGTGCTCGTCGTCCGCGAACGATGCTCGTTCTGTGGAGGGTGATTCAGGCGGCAGAATGTGCACAAAGAGGCCTGAATTGCGGCTCGAGCCGCCGCCTTCGGCAATGGCCTTGCGCCAACCGTTGCGGAGGTCTGGTGCGGCGTCAATGTCGATCGCGTCCTCAATCGATGACAGAAGCCTCGCGGCAAGTGTGCGGTCATCGAGATCGCCGATCGCTCGGCCGAGATCACGCGCCAGATCAGCCCGGTTCTGCTCTGTGTAGGGCAGGATCAAGTGCCCAACAACCGCGCACGTGACCGGTACAGCCCCTTGCAAGCGAACCGTGGCGCAGCACAGGGCGGCGACGCCGCGCTCGAACTGGAGGGAGCCCTGATCGAGGAACGCCCTGCGATATACGTCGGCCGCTGCCGGAGAGGCGTTCCGAGCCACCGTCGTGATTGCCGCCTCAGCATCTTCTACTGGTGCGTAGCCACGACGTGCGCTCGCCGTGCTCGCCACCCCAGACATGAACGCGCTCGTGTCGGACTCAGCCTGCTCGTCGCCGCTCTCCAACGCTTTTTCAAACCAGTAAATCCACTGCCCGAGCTGGGCGTCCTTGTCGTGGTAGATCCCGAAGGAACCCGCAAGCAACCGCGGCATCAACGAGCGAGCGCGTTCGAGGTCACCAAGCTCGGCCCAGGCTCGGATTTGACTCTCGAAGTTCGAGATCCTGTCGTGAACATCCTCTTTGACGCCTAGATTCGGTTCTATCGCCTCCAGCGTACGCCGCAGGCGTTCAGGGTCATCGCCGGACCGCAGCAATAAGAGCGCAACCGTACGCCGTAGGTTCGCGGGCCACAAGTCGGCCGTTGATGAACTGGTCCATCGGGATTCGATCTCTTCCCCGAACCGCGCCAACGCGTCACTGCCGTGTGCAGCCGCAGCTTGCACCACAAGGTCGAAGTAGTCACCGGCCACGCGCTGATAGCTGTACCAATAATGAGGGCGTTTGCCTCTATCGGACCTGCTAATCTCCTGAATCCGTACCGTCGGCAATAGCGCGGACCAGACGAGAGCAGGAGCATCGATGTCACCACGCCACGCCGCGCCCCAGACGTTCGCCGATCTGACGATCATGCGCTCCAGCAGAACGTCCGCCACCGTGTCTTCATCATCCGTATTCGGCACAGCGATTTCGGGCTCAATAGGTCGGCGGAGGGCAGCCAGCAGGCGGTAAAAGCGAATAAGATGTGTGAATGGTGCGAGCGTCTGCGGCCGGTCTCCGCCCTTTCGCCATGCCAGACTTGCGGGCTGCGGAATACCCTCCAGCAGTGTGTTCGCGGTCTCAGCATCGCCTTTGATTTGCAGCGCCCGGTCGGCAACAAGCAACCTCCTCCGAACTGACAACTGGGATGACGCGTGCACGGCGAGCAGCCGATCCAGGGCCGCAGCCCCACTCGGTCGATGCGGATGAAGAGCTATGCGTGTCTCATCCATCCGCTGGTCGAGCCTAGCAACAAACGATGCATCCAATTGTGCCCGAGCCGCCTGCAGCAGCTCGGTGCATCTTCCTTCGGCACCGCTGGCGACGATGCTGTCGGCGAGATTGACGAGGAATCCCTCCCGCACCTTCTGCTTTTCCGTCTCCGGATCGCCGGTTCCCCCGGAGGCCCGCTCGTCGATGTCGAGCCGCGCAATCGCCGAAACGACGTCCGCAACAGGCAAAAAGTGATGGGCGACCTCGAGCCATGCTCTGATCAGCTCGTTGCGCTGCGCGCCCCACGGATCAACCTTGCGGCTGCCGCTCAGGAGGTCGAGCGGCTCGGCTGCGTCGAACGCTTGCCGGGCGTGGGACGGGTAGCCCGCGCGCAACAGCTCGTCCGCCAGGTTGAGCACGCGAGTTCGCTCCGCTTTGAGTTGGCCATCATGTACGGAAGCGGACAGAGCCTCTTCAGGGTCCCCCAGAGCGAGGTGAATACCTGGAAGATCCAAGCTATCAAGGACCTCTGTTCGTTCCGATATCTCCTCGTCCGCGAGAAGTAGCCGTACGAGGCACATCGATTCGCGGAGATCCCGCCCCGCCCGCAGCGCCCATCCGATGTCATCCCGAATCAGATGTGGCGCCCGACCCTCCAGGTACTGCTTCCTGAACCAAGACTGAGTGGCCACCTCAATGACCGCATTGGGCTCGCCGACTTGAAAAAGATGGTAGACCTCTTCCCAGGAGAACGAATCCTCTGGTGCGGCTGCGTTCGCTAGGTCGGCCAGTCGACGATGGTAGTCGCGGTCACGCTGTGGATCCGCCGAATCTCGAAACGGGCTTCGACCCGTCCGGTCGAGGACGAACTGCCTGAAGCTGTTGTGGAAGAAGCGCCAGTGGCCCTCGTCGTCCGCCGCGAAATACTGTTTTCCGGACTTCACCAGCCGCTGGACCACATTCTCACCCACCCAACCTCCAGCGGCAGAGAGATCGAGCGGTACGCGAAGGCGGGACGCCATTGCGAGCAGATCACGGATTTCGTCGGCGTCAAGGTGCTGGGTCCAGTAGACCTCGTACTCCTGCTCGATGGTGTCGTCGTACATAGGCGAGGTTTCGATTGCCAGCTCGGCGTCGGCGTTCGTCTTGGCGTCCCGGAGCCGATTCACCAGGTATGCGAGCGCCAGAGGGTGCCCAGCAGAGCGCCTGGCAATCTCATCAAGGTCGGGAGCAGTCACCAGCGCGGAGAGACCGGACGCCTCCACCACCGCGTGCACGGCACGCCTCGACAGCGGTCGCATCATGACTGTGCGGCCGTCTTCCTTGAGCTGCAGCCCGATTCGTGGGCTCAGCCTTTCGAGATCCAACTTCTGTGAGCCCAGCAGAATAAGCACGCCGTCTGGGACCGACGCCGGCGGTGGAAGCTCCGTTAGGAGCGAGCGGTGGGGGCTTTGCTCACGCTCGATGTGGTCAAGCCCGTCAACCAAAATCAGGGTTCGGTGACCGCTGGTGCCGTACTCGGCGTGAAGCTCACCGAGTTGGGCCTGGAAGAGCGCACGGCAACCCTCGAGACTCGAACATGGCCCCAATGCGCTCGGCCGGACCCCGTCGAGCCAGAGAGCGAGGGTCAGATCGTGCAAGAAGTTCGCTGCCTCCCCCCGGGACAGCCGGCTGTCGTGCGGCACGAAGCAGTAGTACTGGATGACGCGAATGCCCTCCCGGTGGCGGAGTGTGCCGGTCAGGAGGCTTGACTTACCGGACCCGGGCGTGCCGAGCAGCGCTACGTACCCTCGCGTATTTCGGTTAACTGCCTCCTCTAGCTCCCCGACGGTCTCCTCGATGGGTTGATAGGCCGGCGTGAGCGGAAACTCGTGCTTCGCTTTGAACTCGAAGCGATCGCCCCATTCGAGCCGAGAGATAAGCTCTTGCCTGGTGAGGCGAACAACGCTCGGTTCACGGCCAACTACCCTGAAAAGAAGCGCTGCCAGGGACTCAATATCGTGGTCACGCTGTGAACGGGCGCCCTCACCGTCGGTCACCACGGCCACCGGTAGTCGTTGGCCAGTCTCGATCAGGCAATCCCGTCGGAAGGACTCGAAGCTCGAGTCGTCAGGGATGCCGGACGCGGCCCGGAGTTCGTCAAGGCATGGCTGCCAGCGAGCGAAAGCGAAATCTATGGCATCGGATGACTCCGTGCGCCCCCATGCCTCAACAAGGAATGCCGCGATGTGGTGGGGAACGCCTGTGTGGCCCGCCGCCTTCGTAACCTCAATACCACTTGTCGACGCAGTGGAGTTCGTGAACAGGTGGACCCGCACCCTTCGCTCGGGGTTGAACTCACACAGCCGCGTCCATCCGTCAGCCAGCTGCGCAATGAAACCGCCACCGCGGTCATCCCCCTTCAGCTCACGATAGGTGAGATGGGGCGGATGCTGATGCCACTTGAACTGGTAGGCATCCAGCAAACCACGGGTAGCTATCTGCATGTCGTCGATCCGTCCGGCCCTCGGGTCGGCCACAGCAATCCACTCAAGCCTTCCCCCGAGGAGGTGGTCGTAGATCAAACCCGCGGCGAGCAAATACTGTGCGTCTAAGCCGAGCGCAGCGCTCCGCTCCCCCATCGCTGGCGCGCGCTCGCCGGTGCTCATGTCCACTCCCCAAGGGTCGAAATCAGGCGAGTCACACTTTGGGCCGCGCGAGAGGAGCGATGCGTAACATGTTCCATTTCTGGCTCTTGTTCCCCTTGGCATGAGTCTATCAATGCTCGGTGGCAAGGAGCATCCTCTTCCCTACTTTTACCGGGGAAACTGTTTGACTCGGTTTCCGGTATCCGGCCGAAGTACATCTAGGCAGAGGCAGTCAACTCTCCTCCGGGTCGGCCACGCGGGGGCGACAGAAGCCCACCTCGCGGCGGCCGCCGCAGTCAGGGCAGGCGTGCACGAGGTGGATCTTCGTGCACTTGCGCCCGACGACGGGCCCACTCGCGGCCCGCGGCGGTGCGCATGCAGCCCGCGGTGTGGCGCCCGAAGGTCAGCTCGACGGTAGGATCGACCATGAGCTCGGGTGAGACGCCCAGACCCCGCAGGCCGCGTTTGACGAAGAGGTTGGCGACTCCCCAGGGTGTCACGAGGGTGTCAAACGCACGAAAGCGACCGAATCGACTTCGACCGCGTAGCTTGTAAGTTGTTTCTCTTGTTTGGTTTGTATTGGTCGGGACGCGGAGATTTGAACTCCGGACCCCCTGACCCCCATTCACAAATTACTGATTCTATGAGTATTGATTAGGTTCTCGGAGTTTCGATATCCGCCTTTCGCACCCACCACTTAGCGCTTCTCAGGTTCGATGAGCGATTCTCGATTCTTTGGAGTCGACAGAACCTGACGGGTGCACAGAGGGCGCGCAATCGACACGGCAGACTCTGTCTCCTGAGGGGTCTCATTGCCCGCACCAGCCGCGCGGGCGACCAACAGACCCTGGATGGTTTTGGCAAAACCCAACGGGCGTCGGGATTCATTCGAAATCCTTCTTGGTCACCGTGTTGGCAGCGAGCCATTTGGCCAAAGAGTCCATTGGTTCTTTCCCCGGTCTCAAAGCCTTGAAGATGACCTCTCGCCATCTCCGACTTTCCGCGGCACGTTTCAAATCGTTGAGAATCGTCTCCCTATCCTTCGGTTGTCCCGCCAGAGACGACTCGATGTTGCAGATCGCCCGATTGAACTCATATGCCACGTAGCCAATTGCGCCGGTGTGATCACGCTCGACATCTACTCTCATGTCCTTCCGACGATGCAGGAGTCGGCCACGGAGAAACTGGCTGGCGTGCTGTTTGGCGGTGGCGAGCCGAGTGGCGATTGTTGATTGCTGCCATCTATGCATGAGCCTTCAGCACAGAGACGCGCAAGGAGGCCTGCCTGGGCTGGGTGCCTGACAGCTGCCGTTGCTGCTTCATCGGATCCACCAAAGGCCATCGCCGCTCACCGGCGGAACGTTTGCGCGATTCCCCCAGAAAGTACAATACTCTGCAGCCCCGTGGTTCTGAATGAGGAGAATGCCGTTGCCCGCGAAGGAATCGTCTCGACTATTGCGCAAGAAGACGGACCAGGCCACTCGTCAATCGACGTTATGCAGAACTTTATGGGGGAACGCCTGACTTCGTCCCTTGCCCATGACGTTGCAGAGCTGTCAAGGCGCCCGGTAACCGACCTTCGCAAATCGGGCTATCGGTTCAGGGTCCCGAGCAATCCGCCAGCACGCCAGCAGCACGGACCCAGTTCCAGTTCCAGGTACGTAGTAGAATCGGCACCGAGTGCCGGATCAATGAAGCTGCCAGCCGAGTTAAAGCCTCTCTGCCGTGATCTCGACCGCGACCGGCCGGATGTTCTGGTGGTTGTCGGCGCCGGCGTCTCGTTCGGCGCGAGCGGCGAATCGCGGGCGTCCTGGCGCGGTCTGCTCGAACACGGTGTCAACACCCTCCGCGACAATGGCACTTGGAATGACGAAAAGGCCAAGGCGAACTTCACGCTGATAAAAGACGCCTTCACATCCGCCTTCAATCTCGCAGAGGTGCTCAGGCGGGCCGATAGTATCGCCGAGGAAATGGGAGCACCCGAAGGCGACGACTACCAGCTCTGGCTTGAGCAGTCCATCGGCACCCTCAGCGCGCGTGATGACAGGAAGGGAACCCTAGAGGCAATTGCAGAACTTCATTGCGCCGGAGCGCTGATCCTTACTACCAACTACGATAGTCTTCTCTGTGACGCTCTGGATCTGAAGCCGATAACCTGGAAGGACCATGGGGAATTTCTCCGCGTTATCAACCGAGAATGCGAAGGGATTCTCCACATCCACGGCCATTGGCAACATCCCTCCTCGGTCGTGCTTGGTAAATCGTCATACGACAGCGTGTGCTCCGCAGATTACCTTCAGGATGTCTTCAAGGCGTTGTGGATGCTGCGGTCGTGGCTCTATGTGGGCTGCGGCAATGGCCTGGATGACCCCAACGTGGGGCCGTTGCTCCACTGGGGCCATAAGGCTTTTCCCGATTCCGGGCGCAAGGACTATTTTCTTGGGACCACTGAGGTCGCCGACTCCCTTGCTGCTCGGTCGGACAAGCCCGACAATATGATCCCGGTCGGCTATGGCGATCATCACGGCGAGCTGCCAAAACTCCTTAAGTCGCTGACGCCGCAGCATCGGCCGTGGCCGTTTGTTGCGCTCGGGCCAACAGGCGGACCGGTCCGCGATCCCGAGACGTCGCCGTTGGATATCCCGTTGCCGACTTGGCAAGAGCTGATCGATGGCCGAGTGCCGGCGCTCGCTGCCTATACCACCGTCGCCGACGCCCTTTGCACCCACGGCCGGGTGCTGGTGCTCGACGTGGCTTCGGTCGGCAAGACCACCCTGGCGCTGCGGCTTGCGGCCGCTCCCGAATATCGCGGCTCATCCGCTTTCTACCTCGATCTCAGGAATGTGCTCGAAGGCGCCGACAAGCAAGAGGCAGAGGTCCGTATCGCCCTGTATCGGCTGTCCCGCACCTGCGCACTGATCATCCTCGACGGCGCCCACTGGCGACCGGATCTCGCCCGCGAGTTTTGGGATTGGTGGAAGATCCTTGACGGGCGAAGCCGGCTCCTGCTGGTTGCCACCCAGACTGCCGGAATTGACGGCGACCCTGCCCTCTTGCATCTGCAGCGGGATCGCGACGCCCCGGCGGTTGATGTCCGCCCCACGTTGGACGATCTGGAGCTGATCTTACGTTGCGTGATAGACCGCATTCGCGGTCCCCGTGCCACTATGCCTCACCCTCCGCACGACGTCCTGGCCGCCTGGCACAATACCTACGGAAGTGAACTCGACGCATTCGTCGCCGCCATCACCGCCAGGCACGAACAGCTTGCCCACGGCAACTGGGAACTACCGGTGTCGGCTGCCGCCGACTGGATGTACAACCGCCACCTTGCGGAGCTCTCTTCGGATGAGCGCGACAACCTGATCTGCCTTTCAGCCTTTGCAGCGCAGCGGCTCGAGCTGAATGTTAACGAGGCGGCCCTTCCCCACCCCACAAGGACAGATAGCCTGCTACGGCACGGGCTGGTGCAACGTCGGGAACACGGGCAACAACGGTACCGCTCATACGGGCTGCGAGATCCAGCCTTGGGAGCCTTGCTGCTTGCCGCCGTTGATCCTCAGCCTGATGCCGAGGAGGTGCTACTGCAAACCGGGTGCCGTCACGTCTTTATGGCTCTTTCCCTAGGCGGTCGGTTCTTCCGGACGAGGCAGACCCGTCTTCTCCACCGGCTATGGCAGCGGCTAGGCGCTGGCGAAGCGCCCGCCCGGATCGTCGACCAGCTCGGGTCAATGAACCTGGGATACTCGCTGTTGTTCTGCGCCCATGCGAGGAACAACGGCAGGCCCGAGTTGGCCAACACCGTTTTTGATGCCTGGCAATCGGCCCCAAACCGCTTGGCCGAGCGGGCGTTCGAGACGCCGCTTCACTCTCTTGCCTCGTTCATCGAGACGGCGTCCGAGCAGAAGCGGACTGCGCTGGTCGAGGGGCTGTGGTCGGCACTGGAGGAGGCTCCGGAGCGCTTGGTCGAGCGGGCTTTTGAGACGCCGCTAGAACATGTCGCCTCGTTCATCGAG
>SDBT01008951.1_pt1 | contig 16283 bp, 16 predicted proteins | sample 2277101 | NCBI WGS metagenome assembly SDBT01 (sample SAMN10404973, study PRJNA504765) | marine sediment metagenome | isolation source: marine sediment core GS10_PC15, 103 cmbsf | place: Arctic Ocean: Southern Knipovich Ridge | collected 2010 | reverse complement strand
CCGGTTCTGAAAGAAACCTCCTCCGGTCATTCTGTCGCCTGCCATTTATATTGATGGCTAATATCGGAAATTAACAACTAATAATCTGACTCCAGTTCTAAATTTTTTATTGACAAGTTGTCAAATAAAGTATAAATTTTTCATATGAAAACCCTTAATGTCGGCGAATTTAAAAGCAGTTTTTCCGAGGTTTTAGATATTATTAGACACGGTAAAGAAGTAGCGGTGAGCTTTGGAAAGAAAAAAGAAAAAATCGCTGTTTTAGTGCCATTTAATAAATATAAGGATAAACAAAAAAGGAAACTTGGGATACTCAAAAACGCTGCTTCATTTAATACAAAGGAAGACTTCAAAATATCTGATGAAGAACTACTGTCTCCATGAATTACCTGCTTGATACCCATGCCTTTTTATGGTCTATTTTTGATCCACAAAAACTATCAGAAAACGCCGGAAAAACTATATTAAACCCTGAAAATAATATTTATGTAAGCGTTATTACTTTCTGGGAAATTTCATTAAAATATTCAATGGGCAAACTGGATTTAGTAAATGTTCTGCCCGATGACCTGCCGTCAGTATCAAGAGAAGCCGGATTCGACATACTGGAGATCAACGCGGATGAAGTGTCTGCATTTTACAAACTTCCAAAACAAAGGCATAAGGACCCCTTTGACAGGCTCATCATATGGCAGGCAATAAACAGAAAATTAATCTTAATTACAAAAGACAGTCAATTTGATGATTACAAAATATCAGGGTTAAAGACTTTCTGGTAGATATAAAACATTGACGGACCGGGGTTGTCTGCAGGAACAGGTTGCATTTATTCCGGCCTGAAATGAGTTTCTTATTACATAGAATAAAAATATTTGGATGTACCGTCTGGAGAGACCCGGATGAATGAAAAACAGCGAATCAAGAATTGTATTCAGTTCAGGGAAACTGATAGAGTGCCGTGGCAGATAAATTATACAACTGAAATTGCAGGCAAAATAATGAAATCACTGAAACTTTGGGGAGTGAATCACACGGTCCTTGGAAAGAATATTTTTAAATATAATCCGCTCGATGATTATTTTGGAAATCATATCACAAACCTCAGAAACAGGGCTGTAAACAGCGTGAAAGAGGTTGAACCGGGAATATGGTCGGACGAGTGGGGTGTGCTCTGGGACAGAAGAATTGACAGGGACATAGGAACTCCTGTTAACTGTTTGCTGGACAGTATGGACCTGAATCAATTAAAGTTCCCGGATCCGGACGACCCCTCCCGGTATTTACATTTTAATCCTGCCATAGAAGCAGGCCCCCATAGATACATCCTGGTCAAGTTCTCTTACAGTCTCTTCGAAAGGGCCTGGTCTTTACGGGGTATGGAAAATCTCATGGTTGATTTCATACAAAACCCTTCATTTGTCCATGAGCTTTTTAACAAAATTACAGATTTCAATCTTAAAATTATTGATAATCTTATAAATTTCCCGGTAGACGGTATCTATTTCGGCGATGACTGGGGAGGCCAGAGGGGACTGCTGATGAGCCCGGGCACATGGAGGGCATTTATCAGGCCGTATCTTCAAAAGATGTACGGCCGCGCTCATGAAAAGGGGTACGATGTTTTTATCCACAGCTGTGGAAATATCACCGTCATACTGGATGATCTCATAGAAATTGGTGTGGATGTGTTCAATCCCTTTCAGCCTGAGGCAATCGATGTTGAAGGTATAATTGAAAAATATTCAGGGAAACTCGCGTTTTACGGGGGCCTGAGCATTCAAAAAACACTGCCGTTTGGAAAACCGGAGGACGTGCGGAAAGAGGTCGACAGCAGGCTTAAATTAGCCGGAAAGTTCAGGGGATTGATTCTTTCACCGTCCCATGATATGCCGCCCGACATCCCCATGGATAACATTCTTGCAATGCTTGAAACGATCAAAAACCAATAACTGAAGCCCCGTGAAAAAATGAACTATAACTTGATTATAAAGAAAATCAGCTGTTTAAACTTTTTTAAAACGTATTCAAGGAGGTGAAAGGCTGCTGATTATTTAATAACCGCTTTCTATCTTTATTGCCCCCAGGGGGCATGCTCTGACACAATCACTGCACCCAACACACATTTTACTTGAAAGAAGAACAGGAGCCTCATAGGGCTCTTCCTGCTCCAGTAAATTTTTTGTGCATTCCTCTGATGCCCTGCAGGTTCCCCCTTTACTATCGCATTCAGAAGGAATGCACATCGAAAAATCAACACTTATGTATTTATTCACCAAACCTGTACCAGGACGCCCTGTTCAAATGATACAATATAAGATAAATCTTGTAAGGCATGGAAGCAATATGAAATTAATCAATGGCTGGAAAAACCACGTAGGACCTGAAATTTTAATGGATAACTGTCCTTTATCGCAGTAATCGACCGGTTTTTTCATCCTGAACAGCCTGCACCACATAAAAGTTTATACTGCGGGTTTTACCTTTAATCTGCTGGTCAGAGATAAGCTTTGCCTTTACTTTTCCTTCCACTTGTTTCATTGTTGTTTCGGAGATGAGAATCATATTCGGCTTCGCCAGACCGCTCAAACAGGAGGCAACATTCACCACGTCACCAATGACCGCATATTCGAGACGGGTTTCACTACCGATATTGCCAAGGATCACCTCACCCGAATTAACTCCTACACCGATGCATAACCCCGAATTATACTGTCTGTCAACATTCCGCACGGCACGGACCATGTTGTAAGCGCACTGGACAGCCATGTATTCATCGGTAAATAGCGCCATCACCGCATCGCCGATAAACTTATCAATATCCCCCTGAAACTGCTCAACCATCTCAGCCTGTGCCTGAAGGATTTTGTTCAGGATTTCTATGACCTTTTCCGGCGGGTTTTCATCCGAATAGCGTGTAAAGTTCCTGATATCCGAAAACAAAACCGTCAAATTCTGACGTTCTCCAACCTTTTCGATTTTTCTCCTCTGCCGAATAAGATTTTCTGTGGTCTTTGAAACATATTTTGATAAGTGAAATCTTTCTTCAAGCCCCTGGATCATCTGATTTATCTCGTTCCCGAGCTGTCCGAGCTCATCCATTGATCTCACAGGGACCCGGGCGTCAAAATCGCCGCGCCCTACTCTGTTCACCGTTGTACCAATCTGCAGTACCGGACTTATGACAATACGTTTTATAAATAGGACAAGGATAATACTGATTATTATTCCAGCAACGATAAATACACCTGACAGTAGAATGGTCGCTTTATTGATCTGTTCAAAAACACTCTTTGTGGAGATTCTAAAATATGCAATCCCTCTTATAAAATGATCGGAACCATGGCACTCTCTGCACTCAGGAACGTTAAGGATCGGGAAATAGTATTCCATCTCTCTTGTACTTCTCAATTCAACCCTTTTAGGAGAGCTTGTTCCAAGTACTTCCTGAAAAGCGTTATTATCTACCGTCCGGTTGGGAATTCTTTCAGTTTTCTCAAATACATCTCCCTTCAGGTTCATGTTTACAGTCTCGAGGGTCTCATAATCATGAAATGCCCTTGAACCATCGGTACGGTATATCTCCAGCTCTTTAATATCCTGGATCTTCTGCAGGCCCTCCAGGGTCTGGACAGCTACCGGGGCTTCACCGCTTAACATAAGACTTTTTATTGTGACATTTAACATTGCGGTGCTTGTAGTCAAAGTTTTTTCATTTGCAAGCAGGAGATTTCCCCTCTGATTGCTAGTTGAAACATACAGAATCACAAGAATGGTAACGAGAAGGGAAAGAACAATGACGGTGATTATTTTAACCCTGATCGAAACTTTCCGCATGGGCTTACTCCGGCTTTATTTAACTTCTCCGTCTAAATCATGTATTATAATGAAATCATTATTTTTTTTAATACTGTGACACTCAATACAGCTTTCAACTCTTCCTTCCGCAATCATTTTTCCGTCTTTCGTTACCTTTGCCCCGGATTTATCCCCTCATGACCGGGCCAGAAAGGATAGTTTTCATAATTGGCCATTATATTATCGGGCTTTTTTCAAAAAAAACTTTAAAAACGCCGCTCTTTTTCAGGCGGAGCCATGTATGTCAGCGGGCTCTGTTTTAATCCGCTTCTAATCAGCATCTCCAGGTAGCCGATTGCCGACGCGGTAGGGTCGACAATCGGGACCGGAATCCCCTTCGCATCCATCTTTCCGGCAAGAGATTGGGCCAGGCCCAGCATCCCTGTGCACCCGAGTACAACGGCCTCTGCTCCATCCTCGGACACCGCCTTCTCGATCTGAAGCAAGAGCCGCTCCTCCATGACATTTTTATCAGTCAGCTCGAGAACAGGCATATCAATATCTCTGACTGATGCGATGTTGCTGTCAATACCCAGTTTCCTGGCAAGGTCATTTATCAGCGGAACTACGTTTTTCAACACCGTAACAACGGACCATCTGCCTGAGATAAGTGACGCGGTAAGGGCCGCGGGCTGGAATGCTCCGACAACCGGTATCCTCACCAGTTCCCGGCAGGCTTCAACTCCCGGATCTCCGAAGCAGTCAACAAATACACCGTCGCATCCATCCTTATCCGCCTGCTTAACCTTTTCCATGATATCGATCGTGGCAAGCGCGTCATCATAGTGGCTCTCGATGGATGCAGGCCCCCTGTCCAGGTTTACCACTGAAATCTCCGTGTCAGGGGCCTTGAACTGTGCCGTTTCCTTTTTGATTTCCTCGTTGAATACATCGCTTATAATCGGAGCAATAACCCGTATTTTCATGTCTTTATTACCTCCTGTTTACAATTACCCTTCTTTAACACTTACCTTATGACCGGTGACCAGCATGAGAATAAAATGAACTACAACAGCAGTTATAATCCCATCAATGGCGGGTGCTGACGTAAAACTAAACACCTTGAAAAATGTCAGGAAGCCAACTAATGTTGCGGCGGCCCATGATATTATGGTGATAATACGTACCGAAGGTATTTCTTTCAGGTTTTCGAACCTGTATTCTTTGCTTCTGAAAAAAAGGAAATCCACTGCCATAACAGACCCGATCGGAGGTATCGTGACACCCAGGATGATAAGCCAGTTCATAAACTGGCCCAGAATACCAAACATGGCCAGGATTATTCCGCACGCGCCGCCTATTACTGTGAGCACCCACTTATGTGTTTTCGGGAACATGCTGTTGAACGCTAGTGCCGCGGAGTAAAGGTTGTTATCGTTCGTAGTCCACGTGGCAAACACGATTACAAACATCGCAAAAATACCCCAGACACCCCTGTGATATTTAAGCATAACATCCGCGAATTGAGATATACCGGCCGCTCCCGTGAGGTAGGCGGCAAGGATTAATACAAGAGGAAACCCGATCATCATTCCAAAAACCATTCCTGCAGCGGAATGTCCCTTGCTTTTACTATACCTTGTAATATCGGGTTGAATTATTGCTCCGACCGCATATCCTCCGGCTATTATTGAAACAATCAGACCAAAGGGCATTGCCTGTTCCGGCACCTTCGCGAAAACCTCGGCAATAGTAACATCCTGGTAGGCTTTTATCAGAGTCGCAACTAGAAGAATTAACAGGATGGGAATAACGAATATCGTTAATTTTTCGATAGCCCTGAACCCGTACATTGCTGTTAAGGTCATGAGAATACCGCCGATGATTATCGGCATCCAGCGTGGTATTATCATTGAACCGTTTGAAAGTATATCCACGGCACCTGTGATCGCCTGCCCAAAAACCTCAAGCTGCACCCCGAACCATCCGAAGGTGCCTATAAACATCAGGATCGCCATAAGAATGTTTCCCTGCCGACCGAATGTAAATTTAGAAGACATCGCGGTTGACATTCTGGTGTGTGCGCCTATGTTTCCTGTTGCAAGGGAAATCACCATTAAAATCAAAGAGGCAACCAGTATGGCAGCAATCGCAGCCCCCAACTGTGAAACGGAAGCGGCAATTCCGCCCAGCATAAAAGCGGGGATACAGACTGATATACCCCAGATGACAATCCCCATTTCAAACCAGTTCCTCGTCTTTTCAGCCGGGACCGGCTTTGTCCCGTAATCTTCAAGGACAGCATCAATTTTTCTTTCTTCCATTCTTTTCTCCTTTATAAAATGTTTTATTTCTTCAATTTCCCCACAGCTTTTACCCTGAACCGTACGGCGTTTGATGGGAGGTAAGCCAGAGGAATTTCCTCAAGATCGACAATTTCGATTGTTTCTTCAGCAGCTCCAGCCTTTACAGCCTCATTTTTAGCTGCCTCCTTCACCTCTTCTATTACAGCGTCACGGCCCCTGGCCGCGACATCATACACGCCGTCAATACTCCCCGAAATCTGGGAGATTGCCGCCCCTATAGCGTTTGCTACATCAAAATTTTCAGGTCTCACTACTCTGCTCGCGCCCTTCAATTTCTCGGGAAGAAGAATACTCCCTCCTCCCACAATCACAACGGGAACGTCATCTGAAGTTGTTTTTATCCTGTCTACAACGCCCTCCACCACCTCCTTTATCTTTTCACCGGCATCTTTTACTATTTTTTTATCAACTCCGCTTACCTGCCCGGGATCTCCCAGGGATGATAAGCCTGAGGCAACTGCGATATCCGTTGCGGTGAGTGTTTTGCCGCCAAAGACCAAAGCCTCTTTTGTGATCATATAACCTACAGATTCAGGGCCAACCTTACAGACGCCATTTTCACATTTTACGATTGAACCGCCCCCAAGTCCGATCGCTATCAGATCGGGCATTCTGAAGTTGGTCCTCACGCTGCCTATTTCAACAGCCGTGGTTGACTCTCTAGGGAACCCGCTCTTCAGAATACCGACATCGGTTGTTGTCCCTCCAACATCAACGACAACAGCATCGCTGAGCCCTGAAAGAAAGGCCGCGCCTCTAAGCGAATTTGTGGGGCCTGAAGCTATTGTAAATACAGGGTATGAACGCGCGTAGTCTACCGACATCAGTGTACCGTCATTCTGGGTTATAAAGAGATCGGCCTTTATCCCGTGATCCCTTAAAACGTTCTGAAAAGAGCCGTATGCATTGCCTGCTATTCGTAAAATCGCGGCATTCAGAAAGGTCGCGTTTTCACGCTCAAGTATGCCGATGCTCCCTACTTCGCTTGACAGTGATACTGGAAAGTCATTCCCGAAGATTTCAGCCGCAAGCTCTTTAACAAGCAGTTCCTGATCATTGTTCACCGGAGAGAAGACGCATGATACAGCCAGGGCTTCAATGTTCTTCTCCTTCAGAGAACCTAGGGCCTCCTTTATCTCATCTTTATCTGCAGCAGAAATCGGGAGACCGTTGTACTCATACCCCCCTTTTACAATTTTATAATGGTTTCCTATATGAGGAATGATATCAGGCGGCCAGTCCATAAGCGGAGGAATGGCCAGCCCTGAAGGGGCACTAAGCCTTATAATACCAATCTTTGAGAGTCCCTTCCTCTCAACAATCGCGTTTGTGGAATGAGTTGTTCCAAGCATGGCATGAATAATTTCAGATGAATCAATCCCGCCCTCTGACAGCACCGCGTCAACCGCCTCTTTAATACCGGTGGAAACATCTTCTGTAGTAGGGCGCTTACACTTGGAAACAACACTGTCATCTTTGTCAAGAATCACGGCATCGGTATTCGTACCCCCGACATCGATTCCCAGTCGGTAGTTCATAGGCTTCTCCTTTTAACCAGATCTTCAATGGGTTCATAATCAATATCATATTTAAAATAGCGCGGACCAACCTGATTCAGCCCTTTCCCGGTCCTCCAGATCGGCGCGCAGGGCATACCGATTATTACCGTCCGCTGACCATACCGGAGATGCTCTGTTGTTATGGGGCTGCCGCTTTCCCTGTCCAGAATCGTGATGAGATCCGGCACCATAGCGCAGGGTTCATTATCCAGCCACGCGACCAGGTTTTCATTCTGAAATTCCAGGTTGAAAACCGATCCCCTGAAGCCATCAATACCCTCAAAATCGGCCTTGCCTCTAACAAATCCGGTTGTAAGGTCTCTCTGTACATCCGTTACCTTCCCCTCGAAAAGACGATACCCCTCTGTCACTTTTAGAATTGAATCAACAGGGCTGATTTTTCTCTCGTTCGACTGAATGATTCTTTTCCCAATCTCAATTGCCAGTGAAATCGTCCCACGTATACTCAACTCCTTCAAAGTTTTTCCATTCATAACGTACAGCCCGATCATTGAGCTGAGCCCCATTGCTACAGTAACCGTTCTTGATAAGGTTTCAACCCACGCGTTATTGATGGTTTCCAGTACCACTTTGTTCCCCTTTTCATCACAGCAAACCATTGGAGACGCGCTGACCCCTCCAATGCTGAAGGTTACCATCGGGATTTCAGGAAACGCCCTCCCCATACCATCAGCGTCCACGAGGGGAAGTCCCAGCCTCGCGGCGGTATACACCGGTATACAGGAATTAATCCCTCCTGCCTCAATCGACATTGTGGCAAAAGCCTTTTTGCCGAAAAAAGACTCAACAGCCCTGAAGGCCTTTTCCGGCTCCTGACCGTTCGGAAGTTTTTCAAGCATGACCGCCGGAGCCCCCATCATCGCCGATGGAATAACAAGTTCTTCATCAGGTACTTCATCCACCTCAATCAGCCGGACATCCCCTTTTTCGATGATCGCCCGCTGTGCCATCAGCCTTCCAAGGTAAGGGTCACCTCCCCCGCCTGAGCCAAGAACAGCGGCCCCTATTGCCAGGTAATCTATATCACGGGTTGTCAGGTATCTCACAAAAGTGCCTCCGGGTAAAAAGTTATAAAATATTAAATTAAAAATGAAAATATTGCAAGGAAAAAATTCAATAGAATTGCCCATCTTAAGGCCTGCCGTCTCAGACCGTTAATTTAATCAATTTTCCCTTGCTGCCCAGGTCTAAAAACAGTATGCTTTTTGCTATAATTTTTATACCGAATTGAAGATTCGCGATAACTTTAAAAAATACCATAAAACAAGGAGAAATCCATGGAATTAAAAAAGGCCATTTTGGAAAGACGGAGTATACGCGCTTTTTCCGAAAAACCTGTTGAAAAAAACCTCCTGAAAGAACTTCTAACAGCCGGAATTTACGCCCCGACAGCAGGGAATATCCAGCCGTGGGTCTTTTTCAGCATCACCGACCCGGATGGTATAAACAAAATACGTACCATATCCCCGGGCATGCTTAGCGACCCGAAAGCCCTTATCTGCGTATGTTCTGATCAAAAAAAGGCCTTTGAAAGGGCTGGAAAGGGCGGTAAGACCTTATCTCTCATGGACTGTGCGATGGCCGCACAGAACATCATGCTTCGTGCCTATGACCTTGGACTTGGATCATGTGTTATCCGCTCGTTCAATCCGAATGCTCTGCGTGAAATAGTAGGGGCACCGGATCATATTCAACCGGAGCTCATAGTGACCATCGGATATCCCGCTGAAAACCCGGATCCACCGGCAAGGAACACTGATGTCATCTACCGGGAAGAATACGGAAAAAAGGAGGAAGGGAAATGAATGACCGGGAATTATACAGGGGATTATTTGAGCTCACAGGATACATGCTCACATCAGCACGGGGGCTCATAGAGGAGCCCCAGCTGTACGGGCCGTTTAGATTACTTGACGGAGTTTCCAGGCTGTGCGGTATTCTTGAAAAGAAAGAGATCGGGTATGGAGATTTTTTTTCTGAATTAAAAGAGAAAATTGATGAAAAAAAGTACACTGTTATATCCGATGAGGATGCTTTCATCCGCATGATGGATGATGCCGTTCTTGATTTTACCAGAAAGATGAAGGAGTTGTAAAGAATTTAATAAATAGTATTCAAACATCAATTTCAAATTCAACATACCCGCAGGTATTGATAACACGCACCCCATCCATAACGGTTTCTTTATCTTTTTTCTTATATATCTCATGATTGTGGCCATGCAGCATGACCTTCGGGTGAAGCGTATCCATCAAGTCCCGGAAGGCGCAGAAACCGGTATGACACCTGTCGGGAAGGTCCTGAATTCCTTTAGGCGGCGCGTGGGAAATAAAAATGTCCAGGCCGCCGAATCTTTTTGCCTGTCTGATTATCTTCTTTACCCTGCCGGCCATCTGCTTCTCAGAGTACTGGAGATCCCGGCCATTGTACCAGATGCTTCCTCCAAGGCCCCCTACCTTTAATCCATTCACAACCACCACCTTCCCGTCTATTGAATCACAGCCTTCCGGGGGATTCCTTTCATAAACTTCATCATGGTTTCCCGGCACATAGAGGAGAACGGTGGGGATTACTGTAACGAGAAAAGAGAGGTATTCGGGATCGAGGTCTCCACATGAAATAACAAGATCGATATTTCTCCACCTCTCCGGATCGAAATAATCATAAAGCGCACGGTGACGCCTATCAGCAACCGCGAGAATCCGCATACTTAACATCCTCTGCAAATGAGTGTGTTTTATCGGTAATTACATACATATCATCCCCTCCCCGTCATATTTCCAAAATCCCGGTGAAATATCTCGCTCTTTCTGCATTTCCCGAAAAATAAAAAATGAAACACACGAAAAGGCAGGAGACGGAAAAAACGTCTTTCAGGTATTTTATGTACGAATTTAAATCCGGATATGAGGGTCTCAAAGCCTGTATTATCGGGCACTCCACCCATAAAATCCCGGTAGAATTCTGTAACCGTGATATAAATATCACCTGTAACATGATTAGGATACCTCGCCGGGAGTGTTGATTTTTCAATTTTGGAACATGCCGGGAGGTAGCGCTCGGAATACCATTTCCTGACCTTCTCCGGCATATTCTCACCGTACGGATAGGAGATAACTTCATCTAACAAAATTCCGTATCCATTTTCATGAGTGAGATCTAAGTTTCTTAAGCCTGTCTCACTCTCAAAACGTCTGCGGCTCAACGCGCCTCTCAGCCTTTGTTTATCGCTTTTATGGACATACTCCTTTATATGCGCGTCTATAAATTCCATGCCAAGAGCTTTTGCCGCTGCTGTTCTCCTGTTTCCATCAACAACATAGTACTGCCCCTCATACTGATATACTTCAATGGAAGGGAAAAAGTGATACTTCTCGGCCGCCTCTTTAAGGCGGTACCACCGGCTTCTTTCAGAAATATCACGACGTTTTATATAACGAAAGTTTTTATCCAGCTCGCCGCATTTGCCCACTGTCCCCACTATTTTTTTAACCTGGATGACTCTTGCTCCTCCATCCATTATTGCATAGGGCTTTGTTTTATCAAATACTTCATCAAAACATTTAACATATTTTTTCATTCACTTTCCCTGTCTATCTCCCTCTGAAGCCAGTTAATATGATCCGATTCCTCACGGGAGAGCATACCGAATACATCCCGGGCGGTTTTAAAGAGTGAATTTTCCGCAAGAGTCTTATAAAAATCATAGGCGCCCCTCTCTTTTATGAGAGCTGCCTTAAATATTTCTTCCTTTGTTGACCGTGGATTTAAATCAGGCCAATCCCGGTCTATTTTAGAAACTCCCTGGAAAATAACCGGGTCGGATACAATTAGGTCTTCCGGATCTCCGGTTTTCTGAATCTCTTCAAGCTTAAGCCTGTGACCTAGCTCTGCGGCGAGGAGCCTTTTAAGAATATGGGACGATTCATCCACTACGGTCATCGAGAGTGCCTTTTGATAAAACCGGTATGCCTTTTCTTCAAAAGCAATGGCATCCTCAAGAACAAACTTCATGATAAATTTTTTAACAGGCTTATACATCACTTGCGCCAAAGGTAAAGATTTAATTCCAATTCCAAATTGGCAACTTTTCTTTATCCGGCTGTATAATTTTCACAGACACGTTTTTCAGAACTGTTCCAGTGAAACAGCAACAGCAGGAAAAGTTTTCAGCAATTTCCTGTCTTCGGTGAGACATTTAATTCTGACGGATTCTGCCAGTGTTATTTACTGCGCGTCATACGCACTTATCGAGGTTTCTATGGAAAGTAATTAGTATCTACAACTATCATTCTCGACCTTCCCGTATTGCAGCTTCTATGAGCTCCTGTGTTAGCTGAGAAGTGCCCCTTACCGGATCAGGAAATTCAATTGGAATTATATTGAGGCTCTCCTCCAGAATGATTAGCGCTTCCTGTTTCATAGACCTCCGGTGCCTGCGTGCTTCTTCTTTAAGCCTTTGATGTAAGCCTTCAGGAATATTCTTAATTACCAATGCCGCCATATTAGTATCCTTTTTACTTCCATAATGCTATTAATAAGATAGCATAATCATACAAACCTGTCAATAATTCAGCAATCTATGAAAAGTACATCAAAAGGTGTCCTCATTTTGATTTTTTTTTGTATATTTGAATTTATAATGAAACAATTAAAGGTTAAGTGTACAGATTTGACCCCTGTTATGGAGAAGAGAAATGAAAGCCATGATTCTTAAAAAGCCCGGCATGCCTCTTGTGGAAGAAGATATTCCGGTCCCTGAACCTGGACCGTATCAGGTGCTCATTAAAGTAACAGCGTGCGGTGTGTGCAGGACGGACCTGCATATAATCTGCGGTGAGCTCACCGGGCCGAAGCTTCCTCTTGTACCGGGGCATGAGATTGTCGGCACTGTGGCATCGACAGGAGAGAACGCCAATAAATATAAAATCGGAGACAGGGTGGGTATACCCTGGCTCGGGCATACATGCGGAACCTGCAGATACTGCAGACGAGATATGGAAAACCTGTGTGATAACGCCCTCTTTACAGGCTACACAATTGATGGAGGATATGCTGAGTTCACAGTAGCTGACGAACGGTTCTGCTTTCCTGTCCCTTCCTTCTATTCTGATATTGAGGCGGCACCTCTGTTATGTGCCGGTCTTATAGGATACCGTTCACTAATTATGACCGGTGACGCCTATCGGCTAGGTTTTTACGGTTTTGGGGCGGCAGCACATATATTGATACAGGCAGCCCTGTATCAGGGACGCTCTGTTTTCGCTTTTACGAGGCCGGGTGATATGGCCGGGCAGAAGTTTGCCCTGAAACTTGGTGCCAGGTGGGCGGGAGATTCCCTTTCGGCCCCGCCTGAAGAGCTTGACGCCGCGATTATTTTTGCTCCGGTTGGAAACCTCGTTCCCACTGCCCTGAGGGCTGTAGCAAAAGGGGGAACCGTTGTATGCGCCGGTATCCACATGAGCGATATACCTGCTTTCCCCTATGAGATTCTCTGGGGGGAAAAGATTGTACGCTCCGTGGCGAATCTAACACGTCAGGACGCCTTGCAGTTTATGGAACTTGCGTCTCAAGCGAGGATAAATACTCAGGTGCAGCAGTTCCCCGTTCGGGAAGCAAACAGAGCATTAAATTCACTTCGTGAAGGAAAGATACAGGGTGCTGCGGTTCTTGTCACTTGACATCCGGTATTATTTGCGGGATTACCATCCACCGCATTGTCCACATCCCCGATTCATTCCTGACCAGACTTATAATACCGCCATTTTTAAATTCTACAATCTGTTTACTCTCATCCTGACATAATAATAGGGCGGTAAGTCTTTTAAGATGCGGGAGATGCCCGACGAGCATAACCTCCTCTTCAATTTGCGCCAGGCTCTCAACCCAGCTCCAGGGCTGCGAAATTGGATTTAACTCCAGTCCCAGCTCAATTCCTTTTTCAGGTTTTAACTCTTTTGCAAGAATCTCAGCAGTCTGGAGCGCTCTTTTTTTCCCGCTGTGTATTATACGGGTAACAGTTATATCGGTATATCGGGCAACAAAAAAAGCCACACGGCTAATTCTTGAGATCCCATTCTCAGTGAGTGATCTCTCCGGATCTTCTTCTTTCTGTTTTGCCTCGGCATGCTGCACGAGATAGAGATTCATATGCTCCGCCTCCTCAACATATGAATAATATTGCGTTATTTTACCAGAATGTGTAATTTTTTGCAAGGATCATTTTCAGCGAAAATGCGGCAGATTATTCTCTCGAGACTTTAAAGGGCCACATTTTAAGGCCCCCTTCAAGGATTGTTACATCCTGAAAACCGTTTGCCTTAAGAATAAGAGCCGCCTGATATGAATGGGCCCCCGTTCCGCAGGCAATGATTACCCTCCGGCCGGGAAGTATTTCATCAATTCTTCTTCGCAAATTTTCCAGAGGAATAAGATCAAAGCCCGGTATCCTCTCTTCTTCATATTCCTGCGGTGTCCTTACATCAAGAAACACGCACTCTTCTCCCCCGTTTTGCAGCAAACTCTGTACTTCATTCGCCGTAACACCGTCGAAAAGCCCGTCGAGCTTATTTTGCAGCACATTTGCCGATACAATTATCGCACCCATGGCATTTGAAAAGTAGGGTGCATACCCTAAATCAACTGACAGAATATCCTCAACTTTTCCCTTTTTTGAAATTGCCATTGCCGCAATGTCTATTCTCTTTGCCACATCGCCCTTTCCAACAATTTGTACTCCCAGAAGCTTCTTTGTTTCCCTGCATGCGGTCATCTTGATATTTATAATTTCAGCACCTGGAATAAAGTGCTCTCTATCATATTCAGGAACATAGCTGCTTACAGAATCATAGCCGTTCTCCTTAGCTTCCCTCTCGCTCAAGCCGGTTTTCGCTACATGGTAATCAAATACCTTAATGATGATTGTACCGGTGACAGAGCTGAATTTATTATTCTGTTTTCCGGTTGAATTGCCGCCCGCTAACCTGCCCATCCTGTTTGCAACAGAACCCAGAGGGAGATAATAGGGCTTTTCAAGTACAACGTGCCGGGTCTCAGCGCAGTCTCCAGCCGCATAAATAAATGAATCACTCGTCTGAAGGTATTCATTGACGGCAATCGCGCCCGTTGGCCCTTTTGCAAGCCCTGCCTGCACTGCCAGACCGACATTGGGATTTATCCCCATGGCTAAAATCACAAGATCAGTCTGGAGTCTGAAATTCGACAGCTGTACGTACTTCACCCTGTTCTTTCCTATAAATTTGCTCACCGACTCATTTTTGATAATTCTTATACCACTATGTATCATGTGCCTTTCAACAAGTGCTGATAATTCCGGATCCAGGAATGAAAGGATTTGACCTCGTTTTTCTACTATCGTGACTTTTGCCCCTGATACTGTAAGCGCTTCAGCGACTTCTACTCCGATTAAACCTCCCCCCAGGATTACTATATCCCTTGCCATATCATTTGCGAGAGCTGTTTTAATTTTCTCAGAATCATAGATACCATGAAGTACAAAGATATTTTGTAGATTTACACCTATAATTTCCGGAATTACCGGACTGCTGCCTGTCGCCAGGATGAGGCTATCATATGGGACTGTATATTCCATATTGGTCATAAGATCCTTATAATATACAGTTTTATTATTTCTGTCTATTTTTGTAACCTCACAGAGGTTTTTAATCTCTATTCCTTTCACACTTCTAAAATGATCGGCCCCCCCCTGAAAGCCTGAAAGAGCATCTAACAGATCTTTTTGACTCTTAAGATGTCCGGAAATATAGTAAGGAAGCGCGCAACCGGCATAGGCCAGGAGATTTCCTTTCTCAAATATTGTTATTTCAGCATACGGATCAAGCCTCCTTGCCCGGGAAGCAGCCTTTGGTCCCGCAGTAACCCCGCCTATGACGATAATTTTTTTATTTTTTCTTTCTTCCTCCTCGATCGTTATGCTGCGGTTTTTTACCTCAAGAAGCGGAACTGAAAATATCATTTGAGTTCCTTCATTTTCTTTGCTCTTAAGTTTAATACCTCCCCCGAACAATTCCAGCACCTGTTTAACTATAACCATACCAAAACCGGTTCCTGTTGCATCAAAACGGCGGGCATTCGGAGCTCTGTAAAATTCTTTGAAAATATTCTCCTGCTCTTTCTCCGGTATCCCGATACCTTTGTCTGCCACAGTAGCGGTAATGGTCCTTTCAGATTCATCAAATCCAACGATAAAGCTCACATCTCCGTCTCTGTTCGAATATTTGATCGCGTTCTCTATAAGATTATAAACAATATGCTTCATGCCCAGCCTGTGCCCTTTTATAACCAGCACCTTATTAGGAAGATTAACCTCAAAATTGATACCCTTCTCCTGAATCTTATCCCTCAGTTCTTCAATGGCCAGCATTGATGTTTCCACCAGATCAATTTTCTCAAATTCCACTTTTCCGGTCCGCAATTTTTCCAATTCAATAATATCCATAATGAGATTTTGCAGGGTATCGGCGCTTCTTTTTATGGATGCAATTATCCCAAGCTGTTTACT
>SDBT01008950.1_pt1 | contig 16283 bp, 46 predicted proteins | sample 2277101 | NCBI WGS metagenome assembly SDBT01 (sample SAMN10404973, study PRJNA504765) | marine sediment metagenome | isolation source: marine sediment core GS10_PC15, 103 cmbsf | place: Arctic Ocean: Southern Knipovich Ridge | collected 2010 | reverse complement strand
TAAAGCCTATATCACTTATCAATGTGAATGCTATTACTAAAACAATTCCTTGAAGCATTACTTTCAATAAAATCCCCATACCACTTGTCCTTTTTCTTAGCTTACCGCTATTTTCTAGGTCTTTGACTGACATGAACGTATCTTGATCATGTTTCTTTGCCTTGTGTTCGGTATGTTTGTATTTCCCTCTTGCGTTTTTAATTTGATCAATAGTTGAATCTAAATCATGTGTATTAGGATTATCCTTGTAATAGTCATTCCAATTTGTTTTTTTACGTGGTTTGTATTCTACATCATTACCGTAAAACATTCTTTTAACTCTCTCGATTTCTTCGGGATCAGTTTGACTTCGTGTATAATTAAATGATTTTTGTAATCTATTTACATCTCGTTGACTTGATAATTTCAATAATTTTCTTCTACGTTCATCTGGTGTATCATATTTAGAAAAAGAATGAGAGTGGGAGTGGGTGTCTTTTCCCATTTAACTCGCCTTACTGCTCTTTGTTGGAATTACCGTTGACTTGCTTTCATTGATAACAAGTGTTGGACTAACTCCGTCTTTTGTAACAATAATCTTACTGTTTTCTTCCAGTGAAGCTTGTGTTACTTCTAGTTTCTTCAATTCAACTGCGTTGCCTTTGAAGTATTTTTCAGCAGATTCATTGACTAATTTGATAGCTTCTGCGTCTGCGTTTGCGATTTGTTCAATTTTGAACTTCTCTGCTTCTGCTAATTGTTCCACTTGGAACTTGTCAGCAGTTGCTATTTGTTCAACCTCGAATTTTTTAGCAGTTGCAAGTTTCTGAATTTGGTCTGCTTGTGCAGTTGCCACTCTTTCGATTGCTTTGGATTTACCCTCTGCCTCTAAGACTTGGGCTTGTTGTGATCCCTCTGCCTCTTTGATACTTGCACGTTTCAAACCGTCTGCTTTGGTTTCAACTGCGGTAGCAAAGTCTTTTTCTGCCAGTTTTGTATTCTGTGCCTGAACGATTGTGTTCATTGTTGTTTGCACTTCCTCTGGTGGATCAATTTCTTTGAGTTCAACTCTAACTATGTTGATTCCCCAATTCTTAGTTTGTTTCTCCATAATCTCAAAGATTGCGGAGTTCAATTCATTTCTTTTTGAATTAACATCTCTGAAAGTCTTTTGTCCTATGACATTTCTTAGAGTTGTTCTTGCCAGTTGAACGATTTGTCTGTCGTAACTGTTGACTTTATACAAAGCGTCTTTCAATGATTTCTCATCTTCGCCTACTTTGAAATAAACTTGTGCGTCAACCGTACAGTTCAAATCATCTCCTGTAATTGTTTGCTGTTCCTGAACATCAACTAGTTGTTCTGTGATATTCACGGCATAGAGTTTTTGAAATAAAGGAATTACGTAAAGGATTCCCGAAGCTTTGAAACCTGTAAATTTACCAAGAGTTTCAACTGCCCCTCTATGTGTAGGTCTGATAATCTTGATACCAGTTAACAAAAAGATACCAATGATCACGCTAGCTACAATGATACCAATAGTAGTAGGATCAAATTCCATTAGATCTTACCTCATTGGTTGCGTATTTGTTCATAACCTAATTACGCCCCAAATATCTTATAAAGATTATGTCTTGTTCGGTTGTTTTTTGCTCTTTCCTAGTCGTTTAACTAATGGGAAATTCTTTCTATATTGCTTGTTATCTTCGGGTGTAGGAATGTCTGGGATTATGTCTTGATAGTAAAGTCCTAGCATTATCCAATCAACACCGCTATCTGCGTCTTGAATGTTGATTTTATTGCCCCTTGTCAGAATTTGTTTATCTCTAAACTTCCTTTCTTTATCTTTTGGTAGGCGTTTCCCACCATTACAGAATATCAATAAATTCTTAAAATCGTTTGCTACATCTCTTGGGAATTTAGATTCTAGCAGAAAATCCCTTAGCTGATTTTCAGGCTTTTTTTTCAACATTTTTCATCATGTATCTTTGATATTAATTCATGTTGGCTTGTTGTGTTGTTTATTCATTTTTCTCCTTGTTTTAGCCCAACTAGCTTTCTTTTGTTTCTTAGATCTGTATTCTACACCGTATTTTCGCTTGTAATTCTGCCTAAATTTCTGCACATACCACCATCTAGGGTGGTAAATTACAATGACAAATTTTCTCTTTTTAGGATTCCATCTTAGTAGTCTTTTGTTATCGACATATTCTTGATACTCACTAACTAGTTTCTGAAACTTTTTGATTTCTCGATTGCTCACAAGTCTTGCACACTTCCTCTATACATAACTGATTTATTATTTTGCCTGTTCCTTTACATCTTCCACACGTTTCCCGTTCTTTTTTTAATCTTGCCCAAGTTGATTGGTCTGGTTCTTTTTCACTCATTTAGTTTCATTACCGTAAGCTAGCCTACTCGAAAGTTTTAAGATCTTTTGTTCCGATTGCATTTGGTGTCAATTTATTTAATCTGATTAGATTGTCCAAATGTTGTTGAATAGTAAGGCACATTCCATCAAAAGATTTTTGCATTTGATGAGGTAAAATGTTGTCTGCTTTAACAGATAACAATGGCAAACCATGATGAACAATTATTTGCAAACTACATCTGCATTTTTCATAATATTCGTAATTCTCTTTTGGCAGGGTTTTACTTAGTTGTTGATATGTCATGCCTGTTGTTTTCATAGCAGAATGAATAATACTACTTAATTTAATCATCATAGATTCTAATTCGACTGTAAAGTTGTGGTCAATCGGTATTTCCGTTTTGGATTCTAGTGCAGTCATTTGCTTATCGTTGAACTTTACAATTATTTTGAGCTTACGGTAGGTATTGTCAATCATTGGCAACTCTCCAAAGTTATCTTACCGTAATCATCATCTCTTGCTGATTTATTGAAACGTAGAATCATTTTCTTTCCGTTCACATCTATTACGTATGGTTCTCCAAAACAGTTCAAAGTTGCTAAGGAAATTGTTACTAATTTGTAGCCATTGTCTTTAATTGGGTGGTCTTTATTCATAGTGCAAACTCTCTGTGTTTTCTATCATCTTCGCCCATTGTTTCTCCATTGATGGATACATTGTATTTCTTCATAAGAAATTTCAACAGATCTAACGGTAAGCTCCAAGCAGTAGTTAAACTTACATCAAGTTCAGTATCGGAAACTCGATTCACTTCCACACTATCTGGGTATGGATTCCATTTAGTTCCCCAATGATCGACTGACCAATCATACCAACCATTGTAACCATATTTGTCAATCCAACCGCAAACTTTTGCAAAGTCAACTAAATGTTCTTCATAATGTTCTTTCATTGTTGCTTTTTCTTTATCTGTTTTACAATGTGTTTGCCATTCTTCTAATGTTCCTGTTTTATCATCTTTTTTCCAACATCTCCCACCGAGATTCTTTCCTTTACTGTCTTCATACATTTCTTGTGGCATTGGTCTTAACTTTTGAAAGTCAAATCCTGTTTCAGCAATTCTATCTATATTTTCTTTAGTTCCTGTGATCGTTAGATTAGCGTCATTCCAATTAGGCATTTTAGATAAACATCTCCGATTCATTAATTTCTTTCATAGCTTTGAGAACATTTAGTCCACGAAAAGTTAACCAGTAAAGCCCATTATCTCTTTTTGCGATTAGATGAAATTCAGATAGAATCTGTATGTGATAATTCCATGTTCTTTTTGGGTTATCATATTTCTTACATAACTCTTGTAGTTCTGTAAATGACATTTCTTTCCATTTCAAAGTCAATAACATTTCTTGTCTTGTTTGATGAGCAAGAGCTATGAATACAGATCTTTCCTTACCACCCCAACGAGTTGATCTTTTTTCTTTTGGTTTAACTTCTTGGATCATAAATTCTTGTTGCATTATTTACTCCACGTTTTTCCGTCAGGTGTTTTTACAGTTGCGTCATACTCTAATGATCCATATTCTGCAAACTCTTCCATTCCATTTAGTGTTACTTTTCCAAACCAATTTTTTGGTTCAAAGTTTTCAATCATACCGATAATATCTCCTTTGTATAGGTAAAGAGCTTTAGCGTATGTTAGTGTATTTTTTCCCATCTAAAACACGGGATTCCCAATCATGTAAGCTTCAATAACTCCACCAGCCATTAAAAGTCCTACAACGATTCCTATTTCAATCAAGAGAACTTTAATGTCAGTTCTAGTGAATTTTCTTGTTGATTTCTTTACAAGTTTTTTAAACAAAAGTAAACTTCTAGACATACCTATTGAGTATGCAACTAGTTCCATAAATCCGAATGGTGATCCAAACAACAGCATAATAGCTGGTAATTCAATATTGTTGACTTGGGCAATAGCAGAAAAAGTAACTCCTGTCAAAGCCGAAGACATTATCCCAAATGCAAATCCTACAAATGGGATAAACATCATTAATCCAAGATATACATTATTGAAGAAAATGCCTTTACCATCTATTGTTTCCATTTTTTCCATAATCATATCGTTGACTTGTTGACGTTCTTGCTCTTCAACTTCAATTAAAGATGAAGCATGGAAAACGACTGAAAATATTGCCATTGTCACAAACAAAAATACCAATCGGGTTCTACGTGAGTTTCTAATGGTTGCGTTTTCCATATCCTATAAAGAAAGTAATAGGTTATAACGTTGCCTCTATGTTCGGGTGTTCAAGTCAGTACGTGGGGCAGTTAAGACCCCAATCAGCAAATGCGTCTGTGGTTAAGCCCCATCACGCTTGTCCGCCAAATTTGGCGTACTAGTGTTTGCAAACGGTGTGATTACCGTAAGCTTACCGCTAGCTTGCAGGGAAGTTATGCCTTCGCTTCAAAATTTCTCCCAGTCCAATGAACGAATCAAGTTCTTCCAAGTTGCTGAATCTGATTTCAATGGCTCTTGACTTGTCATTCTCGCTTGTGAATACGATTGCTTTCTTGTCTGAATCAACCGAGCCTTTTGCTATGAATATTCCGTACTCATCTACGTTCTTAGTTAGGATTTTCATTTCCACAAAATTGCAGGAATGATTCCGCCTAGTCCTATTATTACTGCGATTAGAAGTTCACTCATATCAGAATTCCACCACAACCATCACAAGTTGTTCTAAACATTTTGTCCTCAAGCTTACCGCAATTACGACACTTTTTTCCTGTCATAACATCTCTTCCAAGTCGTCAGGATCTTCTGGGAAAAATCCCTCGCCTGTTGGGTTCTTCACTTTGTTGTTCTTTACACATACCCAACAAGCCTCTACGTCTGAATTTTTTGCCTTGAGGATAATTCCCTCTTCCCCACAATGCTTACAGATTTTCTTATCAACTAATTTCATACTTGCCATCAGGTCTGCTTGAAGCTGACGGTCAGCTTCTTCATTATTCTCATTTAGCATTTTTACGCTTCTCCACTAGGCTTCTAACCATTTCTTTTTCTGCGTCTGAAAAAATACATAATTCATCTACTTCATCAATAATATTAGATTTCTTTTTCACTAAGGATTCAATAATTGACAAAGTTATAAAGATTAAACAAGTTCAGATTTATGATCATTTCTAACGTGATTTGCCACATTTTCTTTCTTAGGATCTTTAAACTCACAAAATGGACATTCTTTACATTGACAAAAATACTCTCCACAAATTTTACAGTAGTTACTCATTAGATCTCTTTTAATTTTTTATCTACAATTACTCTAAGTTCTGCTATTCCCTCTACGGTTTGTCTTTGGACAAATATCAAGTCAACAAAATCTAGGACTTCTTTGTTCTTAGTGTCAATTAAAGCACCGTTGTCTTCGTGTTTTAGACTGTTTAACCAGAACGCAATCGTTGGATCTTTACGTGGTTGTGGTTCTCCGTCTTCAAACTCGGTAAGCTCATCAAATGCTTTATCAACCTCACGGATAAGGAGTGAAAAATCTTTATTCAATTTTTCTCACTCTCCTTACCGTCAGCTTGTTTTTTATCGTCAACTTTTTTATCGTCAACTTGCTCAAGTTCAGGACTTGTTTCTGCTGGTTTTGCTTCTGCTGATTTAGATTCTGCCTCTAATTTCTTTCTCTTTAGGATTAATCCTTTCTTTTTACCAACTAGCAAAGCTAACCCTGCGATCACGATTACGAATATGTAACCCCAAGTCATTCCCCATGTTGCCATATTTTCAAAAGCCATTATTTTTTCTTCATTCCACCCCCTTGATTGAAGTATCCTTATAGGATATTTATTGATATTGGAAGCCCCGCTTTTCCTCGTTTTTGGTAAGAGTGGTGGAAATACGGGTAAATTTACTCTTAGCACTTTAGGTTTAGGATTTGATTCGGGATTAAACCTAGACGCAACATCTGAAAGATCCCTAGTCAATTCGTTACTATTTATTTTTGGCAAAACTCGTAGTAATTCTGTTGACTGTAAGCTAATCATTTCTCTACCACCAATGACTTTAGAAAGTCTATCTCAAATTTTGTTTTAATGCAATCGTGTTTCTTAAAGTATTCTTCATCTTTTGTTTTTAATTCACATCTGTAACAGTAGAATACAGTTCCCTCAAATGAAGTTGGATCTATTTCCAATGCAACTTTAGTATCTTTGGTTAGTTCCTTGAATTTATCTAAGCATTTTTTACATAGGTATCTTACTTCCTGTTCGGTTTTCAAAAGAACAACTGTAAGCATTATTTTTTTGTTTCTGGGCTTCACATACCTTTTACATTCCGTACAATTATTTTCAGACAATTCCATTAGTAACCAATTTCCTCTCTTGCTAATTTGATACAAGCTTCAATACATTCTATTTGCGTTAGCTGTTCATCTTTACTTCCTGTATCAAGTTTTGTAACATGATCCATAAACATTGTTTTAATGTGTTCACTTAGTAAAGGCATTATTCTTTTTCTTTCTCCTTTAGATTCAAGTCTTTCAAATGTCTTTTTTTACAAAAACCAAACATCATACAGTTCATGTCTTCCATCATATTCCACATTGGATTCTCATCATTTTGATTTTCATTACTCATTAGTTTTCTCCACCTTTAGTATTATTGCCCCTGTATCTTTAAGATAAGATTCAACTGTATCAGGATCATCTGTGTAAGCATATCTTATCTTACCGTCAGCTTGTTCAAATTTTATTCTCCATTCTTTTTGAGTAACTGCTTGTTTTAGTGCTACTGAATTTCTTTGATCCTCTTTGGAAATCCCACCTACATCTAAGATCTTTTTTGGTTCGGTCATATTGGTTTCCCCATTATTTCTTGTGCCATAATACACAAAGCCTTGCATGATCTATGTTCGCATTGAGCTGGGTGTTCTAGTAATTTTTGTCTGTTCAATCTACCTTTCTCCAAGTATTCATCTTCGGATAAGTTCTTTAGATCTTGAATGGTTGCAAACAATAGTTCCGCCCACTTTGGACATTGATAAGGATTATCGTAACGATTACTCATTGTCGTTGATCTCCTTTCTAACTGCGTGGTATCTTGCTATCTTTACAGTCTTATCTTCATCATTCAATCTTTCAAGAAAACTATCCTGTGCATTTCTCAATATCATGTCTTCGGTGTGATTGACTTCATCATATTGACTTAGCTTACGGTCTAGTTCCTTATTTCTTCTATTGAAGAATCTGAATCTCATTCTAACCAATCTCCTGTAATGTGGGTTGGTTTTACTGTCTTGCTCACATCAATCTTGACAATGTTATCCCAATCAAATGAGCTAGTGCTAGGATTTGTTTGTCCTTTGTCTTGATAAATGTCGCAAATATCCCTTAGTCCGTCAGGTGTTTTACCGCCCTCTACCGTAACTAAAATTGTTGACAAACTAACTAATCTAGTCAGTTTAACTTTGAGTTTTGTTTCTGGGAAAATTTCGGTCAAGTGAAATTTCAATAGTTTTGATTTTGCACCTGTATCAATTCCCCTTAGTTCTATACTTGAAGTTGGAAACCATTTCAAGTGCTGTAAAAGTTTGATCTGTGGTTTCCAATGTTCTGCATGAGATTCATGTCTTTTGATTAAACTACTAAGAACATGATTTGCCATATTGCGACCTTTGTAAAAATTCCACATATTCCTAGTCTTACTATCGTTAAGTTGCGTTTGTGTCATACGTTATAACACCTAAACTATCTTATAAAGATATGGTATAGTTCATGTGCGGTGCTTAATTTCACACTTATACTTAAAGGATCTAAACCGACCAGTTAAACCGTACAGTTTAGTCAGCAACCGTCTGTGGAGTGGTAATTGGAGTTGGAATGTAAAATTAATTGAATTACCGTCAGCTTATCGTAAGCTAGCCTAGAACAATGTAGTCTTTTATCGGTATGTCCTTTGATATGTTTCCGCCCTGCGTCTGACACCACTTGCAGTTGATCTTTCTGGGTCTTGAAATGTATGAGATTAAAGCTGGATAGGTGCAACGTTTACAGTAAGCTCTAGTCCAATCTTTAGGTTGAATCATTTTACAATGGGTGCATTTGTATCTGATCATTTCTTATCCAAATAAATTTGTGCTAGTGTTTTCCATATTTTAGGATATGAATTATCATAAGGCTCAAATCTTCTACATCTCATACAAAAGCAATTAAACCAATAATTACAATCTGCACATATAGGCATTATCCGAAGAAATTATCCCAGTTTTGTTTTGGTGGTTGAGGTGCAACAACAACAGCTTTGGACTTTGTTGATTTCCTTTTCTTTTTCTTAGATTTTTTCTTTTTCTTTTTAGTTTTCCTTTGCTTACGGTCAGCTTTGGCTATTGGTTTTGGTTTGTCTTGAAAAAAGTTATTCCAATCTACCCCTTTACCTTTCTTTTCATTTGGTTTGTTTTTGAAGAAATCCTCAAAGCTATCAAATTCAGACTTACCGCTAGCTCTTTTTTTACCTGTTCTCTTTCTACTTGATCTATTTGACTGTCCAACGTTTCCCATTTGACCGCCCATTTGACCAATCTCATCAGCAAACTTTCCAACTCCCCTAGTTATTTGTCCTATTTTTTCAGTTGTTTTGTTAATTCCACGTATGATCCTATTCATTCGATTCTTTGTTTTGTTCTTTGATCTTATGCTCTCAAGTTTTTTGAGTTCCTTGTTAAACTGCTTTCTCTCTTCATCTGTTTTTGCATTTGCTAATTTTATTTGCCATTCATAATATTCATCATTCCATTTATCCTCTTTAAGAACATAGTAACCCTCTACATTTTTTGGCTCTTCATAATACTTGTCTTGCTCTGCTTGAATTTCCATAACTTCTTGATAGATCTCTTTCTTTCTTCGTATGGTTTCTTTCTTTTTTAGAATCCTTAACTTTAAGTTTACTTCCTTGTCTTCCTTATCTAGTTCGGCATAAATTTGTTGTAATGAATCTAATCTACGTTTGTTTAGTTTTATTGGATCTATTGTTTCATTACTACTAAGATCTTCATCTCTTTCAAACTCTTCGTCTTCTGCAAAGTCATCATCACTACTAGGATTTTTCTGTTCATTGTTTTGTTGATTTTTTTCTAAGATAAGTTTTGCTTGTGCTAATCTCATTTCATCTTTAATTCTACTGTTAGATACTATTGCTATTTCTTGACCTTTCTTCAATGGGTTTTTGAATTTTCTGTTAAAGATTTTAACCAATTATCAATCCACCGCCCATTTTATTTAGAATGTTTTGTTGCACTTTTTCTAGAAATTCTTGTCTGTCTAATTGCTTCAATGGTGTGTGTTGTTTAAAGTCATGTGGATAATTAAATTGTGGACAATGGCAAGTTTGACTATCCTCATCATCATCAAAAACATCTACTCTATTTGTCAGGTTTTTTCCGATAAATGTTTCAATGTCGTAAGCTTGTAGATAGTGTTTTTCTATTCTGATTATTCCGTTGGTGTGTTCCTCAAAACTGATTATGTTAAAGAATCCTTTACCGCTAGTTACTTGAAAGTAACAGTTCTTTTTTAGATCTTCATCTTTTGACCAAAAAGTATTCTCATGTTCTTCAATTATTTTCTGTATTGCTAAAGTTCTTTTATCCCTGTTTTCTTTTTCTGATCTCTTGATCGTTTCTCTTGCTTTATTATATTCGTCTTGACTTACATTATCCATTTTTCTTTTCCTCATATTTGTCCATTATTTTATCAAACTCTTCGTTTGTCATGTTAAAGATGTATGTGCATATTTGATCTTCTGATCTGAATTTTATTTTATCATCAAATAATCTTAATGCGTTATAGAAATACTGTCCTTTGCGTAGTGTCATAGCCTATATTTCTCCTTAAAGGTTATAACGTTGACGGTATGTTTGGGTGCTTTACTCATATTCAATCACATATTCCGCTTTGTCAATACAATGTTCTTTACTGCAAACTGTTTGCTTATGTCTGCCATATTTTTTAATTACTATTGAGTTACTTTTTTCCAGTACTTTGTCTATTCCATTTTCTCTAAATAATTTGAAATGGTGTTTACAAAAGATTAGTTTCACTTCATACATGGACAATCTCTCCCTAAATGTTTTGAATGTGGATTCTTTCCTGCTATCAACGGAATGATTCTCAATGCAAGGAATCTCTCTAAGCTTACGGTAGGCATTATAGGTAAACGGTAAAATAAGTTAGCTAACCGTTCTCTTGGTGTTTTAATGTCGTGGTATTTCATTGTCTTATCTTCCTCTCATAGTTTACAAAGTAAAAATGGATTACAATAATTACAACGTTAATTGCAACGAATGGCACAAAATAGATTGCATATAGGAAAGTTTCTCTAATTTCATCAAGTCTTTTATCGCCCTCATCATTAACCCATTTGTATTGTCTATCAATTAGGTGTCCTGTATGTTCTACTAAGATCGGTGTTACGGTAAACATTAGAATTAGTGCAACGCTATTTCCTATTAGTAGCATTTGTGCGGTGTGATTCAATCTTCAATCTCCGAATACTTTGGTATGTTTCTGTTTTTACTAATGTAAATATCCCTCATACTTGCTACTCTCTTTTCATAATACTTTAGTTTCTTTTTGTAATTCTTTTTCCTAGTATTCAATGACTTTATTTTAGTGTCAGTTTTCTTGATTAATTTCTTGTAATGTTCAACGTTCTTTTTTGCTTCAATCTTTGATTTCTCTTTTCCCTTTGGTTGTAGTGCTAATCTTTCTTGTTTCTTTTCTTCACGTTTTTTCAATGCTATATCTTGATTTTTACGTCTTAGCACTTGTCTTTCTTGGTATTTTTTATTACGTCTTTCTATGATTGGTGCTTGGCGTTCTTTTGCTTTCCTACTAGCATTAAGACAGTAAGCTATTGCTGTTTTTTTCTTTCTAAAACTTCTATGCTTTACTATAACTTCCTCATTCCATGTGCTATGATGTGTTTTGAATTTTTTATCTTGAACAAAAGTTACATGGAATTTACCATCATTTTGTTTCTTAGTAGTCCAACGATATTGATTACCATAATGATCTGCATAGTATTTTGTGTTGATCAATCTTCAATCTCCGAATACTTTGGTATCGTACTTCTAATGTCAGGGTATTTTTCATTTAGTTTTGGTTCTCCTTGTTCTGTTTTTACTTCTTGTTTTAGCGTAGGTGGTGCTGTGTGCTGATGTGCTGACAATGATGATCTTTGAATTTGTCTTTGTTGTCCAATTTGTCTTTGTTGTGCCATCATTTGTCTATCTGCCAATGATTGAGCTGTTCTTTGAAATGGTTGTGGTTTTAATGCTCTAAGTTGTTGTGAGCTTTTACCATAACAAGTTTGACAATAATAATTACCGTTCTTATCTACTGCACGGATCATAGTAGTTTTGTTATCACAGATTTTACAAAATCCACATTTTCCGTAAGCTATCATTTCTGTAACCCCTTTAACTTGTTTTTAATTGCTGAAATTTGTTGTTTGAATATCCAATTTCCTAAGTCATTCATTGTATCTATTTCGTTTAGATCAAGTGTTATTTTATCTCCTTTACCTAACACATCATCATTTAGAAATTCAGTTGATTCTTTTGGAAAATAGTTTTGAAACAAATAGAAATACACGTTTTGAAATGATCTACTTGGCATAGCCACTTGAGTAGCGTGTGATAAGTATAACATCATGTGATATGGTGGTGCTATTTCAGTTTCAAAAGTCTTGATACAATGTAGCATAGATTCTAGTTTGTATTTTTCTTTCTGCTCTTTGATTACAGAATCTTCAAAGCCTACCCAACAAATTATCGGGCAGTTTATCATATACATAAACTGTAATTCAAATTTCTTTTCTTGGGTCTTTGGAATTAAATTACTCATTTCTTTTCATTCTCCAATGCCATATTCATTCCGCTAATGTAAGCTTCAAGTTCTGCAAAAGAATCTCCTGTTGGCTTGCTTGGTTTATCACAATTATTACTACACATAAGATAGACCCAAAAAAACATTAGAGGTAAAAATGCAATAGCTTCAATCAATTTTTACTCTCCAAACAATTCTCTAATGTGAATGATATAGGGTTTAGTTCACTTAGTTCAAATTGTTCTTTCATAACCATTATTGTTTTCATTGAAATTCCTTTGTTTAATTCGTCATGTTTTTCTTGACAATCCATACTAGACCAATTAGCTAAATCAATAACGTATGCAAAAGGAATTAGATTCCATTTTGAAATGCCCTCTTCATAAATTACACCCTCTTGATCTGATCCTGCAACAATGAACATAGTAAATGCCATTGAAGTCATAAAGCCAATCAAACTAAGTTGTGTAACATTCATTTCTTTTTCTCCGCATTGTATCGAGCCATGTATTCGGCTTTCTCGTCTTTGTGAGTTTCAATGTAAGCTTTAGTAGTTCGCTTTCCTTTAGGAGAATTAATGTATTTGGTGTGCCATTTTTTCCATTTCTCATAGTTTTCATCTCGATATTCCTTTTGATAGTCTGCATTAAGCTCGTTCCATTGACGGTTGTATTCTTTGACGTATAGTTTTCTTTTCTCTTTCTGTCTAATTTTTTTATCTCTTGCAGACATATTTGCAACTCTATCATCATGTTCTGACTTTGCTTTTGTTGATAGCTTACCGTAACAATCGCCATGTGCTGAAAGCAAATCAATAAAATTACACCTTTCCTCTGCACAGACTTCGCTTTGCTCACAGATTAAACAGTAGTGAGTTACAACAAAAATCTCCTTATCTTGATCAAGTTTCCTTGAGAATTGCTTTGCTCTTTGAGCTAACTTCATGGCTTTGACTTCTGATGGTGTTAGTGGCATTAGATTACTAGGCATTAATCTTCAATCTCCGAATACTTTGGTATGTTTCGTCTAATGTCTTCGTATTTTTCATTGAGAATTGGTGGGTGTGCTTCCAAGTAAATTCTTTCTGCTTCTAATCTTTCTCTTTCTGCTTTTGATTCGCTGTTGTCGTAAGCTTCCTTAATTGCTTGTTGCATTAGTTCATGTCTTTTTTGTCGTCTTTGTAGATCTTTTATTGCACTTAGGCTTGCTGTTGAGATTCCTGAATCACAATCCCTGCAAAAATTCATACTATGGAGATCGAATAATGCTGTTGGTTCTTGTCTTGAACACTTGGGGCAAGTTCTCATCATTATTTTACATCTCCATCAAGCACTACCTTGTCAGGTTGAAATGAAATTAGATAAAACATATTCATACAATCTCGTTTACAGTAAGCTACTAAACGGTAAGCTAATCCTTTCTGAACTTGGTCAGGTTGCCTTTGCGTCATTTCACTATCCTCGAATTTTTTGTCTTTTGGTGGTCTTCAAATCTTTCTTCGTTCTCTTTAATTTCCTCTTGAATAAGTTTTATCATTTCATCAAGTGTTTTTCTCTTTGCCTTATCATTTGCTAACCATTGATTGATCATACTTGTTGGAATTGATCTTACGTGTTCAATACCCTTTTCCCATACGCTATTCTTTTTGTTACTTGTTTTATACTTCAATGGATCAAATCCTAAGAAACCAGCATGAGTTCCGTCAATATACCCCATAGCACGTTCTAGTTTTTCTGAATGGTATTTACAAAGTGTTCCTGTATGATCTTTGCTTTCTTTCTTTTTACATCTTAGTTCTTGGCACACATTAAGCTTAGACATTATGATTCCCCCTCGAACATTGTAGTCATTTTTTCAAAGTTCAAATCCCAAATCTGTCTTGCGGTAAGCTTGGTCATTTTTTGTAACCTCTCTTGTGATGTTGTTGTGAAATCATTTCTGCAAACTGCATTACTTTGTTTGTTTGTTCTGTGTTCATTTTGTCTAATGCCTTGTTGATTTTCATTCTGCGGTAAGCTTTAGCAGATATTCTTTTCACTTTGGGATCATACAGTTGAATCATTTGGTTTTACCTCTTTGTTTTTTGATTAGGTGTATTTGGTTTGCCACATCTAGTAACTTGCCATAACCGTTTTTTCTTAATGTATCTTTAGCCCTTGTCTTTGAGGATTTTCTATCCTTGAAAGTTACTGTGAATCCGTTTGTCAAACTCATACTAGTTGAGGATATGTGATCTACTATCAGATGATCTGAATAGTCTAGGATTGCTTTCAACATTCTGTTATACAGTTTGTCAAATTCTTTTGCGGTAAGCTTACTCATCAGAAATATCTACTCCGTCTTTGTTTTGCATTGAGATTGCTTCTGAAATTAAGCTGTTATCTTCGTCAGTCATTCCATGTATTTTGTTATGATCGAATACTTGTTGATACGTTGGTGTATCGAATCCTGTTTGGCATAGCGGACAAATATCATTCCATTGTTCAGGTCTTGTCATTGTGTTACCTCTATACTTTGGCATAATTCAATTACTGAACTAATTGATTCCTTGTCTTCATCACTTGTTAATTCCCCTTGTGCTTGATACAAGAGAGATTCAAGATTGCTTAATTGAGTTTGATTCATTGTGGCTCATTCTCCAAGTCTAACAATAAGGATTGATCTGGGTCAGCAAATCTATCGTTATCATTCTCGTCTATTTCATTTGTTGTCATTTTTTAGTTTCTCCACTAGGTTGAATAAACTTTCCAAGTCTGAAATAATATCGGTAAGTTTTCTATCTATTGTTTCTTTTTGTTCTTGTGGTAACGATTCTATTTGTTCGGATATTTCATCTAAAATAGTTTGATGAATATGTCCTACTGAATCATTAGTCAAAAGGATTAGCCTCTTTGGTTGCATTTGTCATGTGTTTTATTACACACTACTAGTTATTAAAGATTATCATATATTCTTAACAACGTTATAACGTTCTAGTCATGGTAGCCACTCACACATTTATTTAAGTGTGTTAGATTATTTTCCTGCAAAATCGGAAAATAAACTTGCAAATCTGCAAATAAAATCTGCAAATCAGCGAATAAAATCTGCAAAGGCAGGAAAAGAATCTTGAGCATTGAATGTGTATAGCCGATTGCGGTAAGCTTACCGTCATTTGAAGACTTTGTGGTTTGATGAGATTTCTACTCCCCTGCACTACTCCTGTAACACTCGCTGTCCACTCGCTGTCTTCCATGAGAGCTCCAACCCACCACCGAGTTGTGTCAGGACAACCTACGTGATAATCCCGTAGGGTAACGCATTACCGTCTGTGTCGCCTAGTAGATACGGTAAGCTTACCGTTTACCGTAAGGGAATTCCAGTTTTCACTCTTCTCCAGCCACTGGATACATCTCCTGTTGCTGGTGGGCGGAGTGCCAGTATCCCACCAGTAGGTGATGGGGATTTTTGAAATTCTAATCTAATACGGTAAGCTGACGGTAGAAATCCTGTCAGACGGTCAACACCTCTGGTGTTCTAACTTGATCAAGTTCAGGGGCAAAAAAAATTAAATGAATTTTACTGTAATGGTTTTGCTTGGGGCGAAGACTGTTTTTCTTCTTCTTCGTGGTCTTTTTTTAGTTTGCATTTTGAGATCGATAACTTCTCTCTCAAGTTTTTTTATCTCACGCTTCAAACGTCTAATAATAATTTCTAAGTCGTGATACGTTAAGTCGTCAGGCATTTTTTCCCAAGAGGATTCTCTCAAACTCTTTTCGTTTTTCTGGGTGGAAAACTAGTAGCTTACTGTCTGCAACGGTATATCCGACTAGTTCTCTAATCGTCATTGTTTCCATAAACAAATTACTAAAAATCATTTTATGTTCTCCGCATGACAATAATCGCATTTGTTATCTTCATTTAGATCTTCCAAATCCCCACACACAATACATCTATCGTCAGTCATTCCATGATCTCCAAAATTCTTTTCTTGTGTTTCATAAACCATTCATAATCATCTTTTGGAATTTCATATATTTTGTCTGCTATTTTATTCCCAATGAAG
>SDBT01008949.1_pt1 | contig 16285 bp, 17 predicted proteins | sample 2277101 | NCBI WGS metagenome assembly SDBT01 (sample SAMN10404973, study PRJNA504765) | marine sediment metagenome | isolation source: marine sediment core GS10_PC15, 103 cmbsf | place: Arctic Ocean: Southern Knipovich Ridge | collected 2010 | reverse complement strand
AGCATAAGCAGTGACCCATTATTTACTTTCCGGCGAACTCAAGTATTACCCTGGCGTCGTCTCCGCCGGGCGTTATTTTTTGCTTTAATTCGGGCAGCGTCTCTCTTGGATATGAAGTGGCTACGAGCTTTCACCTCGCGCAGAATTCCACTTGTCTGAGCCATCCTTTGAAAACGACGCAATAGGGAATCTTGTGATTCACCTTCATGTAGCCTAACTTCCAATGGTATAACACCTCAACATATTACGTAGAAACACACAGGCCGGATATCTCCAGCCCGTGTATGTCCACTTTCTCAAATCAATTTATCTACTCGGTCTGACTTTTCGGTAGCAATCGCTGCAGTAAACTGGCCTATCACCGCGAGGTTCAAAAGGAACTTCGGTGTTTTTGCCGCACTCGGCGCAGGTTGCGGGGAACATCTGGCGTGGGGCTCCGTAACTGCTGTTGCCGTAGCGTTCCGACTTCCTTGTCTGGCGGCATTCCGGACAGCGCTTTGGCTCATTAGTGTAGCCTTTGGACTGGTAGAACTCCTGTTCCTCAGCACTGAAGGTAAACGTAGTACCGCAATCGGAGCATTGAAGGGACTTGTCTTGAAAACTCATTGGATGACCTCCTCTCTTTAAAATTTAGTTAGAGTTTTGGTCACCCAATATGTGAGGAAAACTGTGAAGTTCAACCCGATATATGATAACCAGTACTTATAACCACTTATTGTTATACCATAACTGGTCTTAATTAACAATCGAACGATTATTTAATGGAGAAAGGGGTTCATTTTTTGGACTGCAGAATCAACATGGCGATCAACATGACGAGAAAACCACCTCCAAGACCAATGAAGAGACCTGCAGGAACATTATCGATTAAAAAGCCAACCCCCATACCAAGAAGGAGTCCTCCAGGTACCGCCACTCCAGTTATACCCCACTGTTTCTTCGTTTCTTCCGATTGTGGAGACATGCTACCTCCTATTAAACAACGATTGTTCTATGGTGAAAGTATATGCCACAGAAGATGAAAAATCAAAAAGGAACCTTAGTAATATTGATTGAAAGAAATCCTTCTCTTCCTCTTTCGTTTGTCCTTTGACCCCTTGGGTCGCCCAAGTTTCTTACCTTCCCTTACTACCCGAGCAAGGCCGGCCTTAGTCCGCTCTGAGCGGCGCTGAGATTCAATTCTTGCCACCCACCCGGCAATCGCATATAGAAGCTCTCCAAGCTCCCCAGGGGCCTCTGTCCAGCTCTCCTGGTAGGAGATCACCTTTACACCACAGTTTTTAAGCCTGTTGACCAGAGTTAGTATGGCCAGAGGCCCTTCCCGCGATAATCGGTCCAGTGCCCAGGCCAGCACAGCATCGAATTTTCTCTTCTTGGCATCATCGAGCAGCCTGGCAAGCTCCCTTTGGTGACCGGACTTCCAAGCGGATTCCTGTTCGCTGTAGACACCGACTATCTCCCAACCTCTTGAGGCTGCCCATGAGCCGAGTTGTGCAATCTGGTTGTCGGTATCCTGCTTATCGGTGGACACCCGGGCATAAACGGCGACCTTCATTACTTTTTACCCTTCACCCCTACGACTTCCTTTGGATTAGTCCCCTGCTCTTTCAGCACCTTGTATATATACCCCCGGCTACAATTTAACTTCTCGGCAGCCCGACTAACCGTAGGGCTGATCTGCAACGCGTCACAAACATTAATGACAGTGATGTTTAACGGTTTTCGACCTATTCCATTCACTTGTACCGATTCTCCGCAATGTGGACATCTAATTATCATCAGTCTCCATCCTTTACCTTCGATAAAATGTCGTAATGAGTCCAGTCAAAGTCTGGCACTTCAATTCCAACTGATATCGGTGGCTTGAGAGTCCCACAGCATTCTCTTTGTTTCGCATGGCTGTTGAAGACTTAAGAAATGACCTGCCTGTGAAGCATGTGGTTGCGCATGTGGTCATGGCCCCCTCCCCTCGGTACTCTCAAGACATTTCCTTACCCGGTACTGTGAGCAACCTAGGATTCTGGCTATGGCATCTATTCCGTGATCTTTCCTGAGTTCCAAGATGTTCCTATCCAGGGTAGCCACATCCAACAGTCTGGTTTCCCCAACAACCGTCCTCTGTAGCTCGGTTCTTCTGGCAACTTGCTGCTGCATGGTGGCCAGGTCAAAATGGGCATAGACGTGACTCAAATCTTCGCTCCAAAAAGATGGCAGGCTGCACTTTATGATTCCGGTGAAATTATCATCAAACACGTAGGCTGACTCGAGTTTCTCGTCTTTGGGCATTTCCTTAAAAGCTATAGCTGCCTTCTTGGCTAGGGACCTGATGTCCGGGCGCTCGCTATCGGGCTGATGCATTCCCGGTTCACGAAAAATGATTGAGTCGGACTGCCGGACGACTGAGTATTCCAGATCCCGGCTGGATTGGACGGCGACTACCAGGGAAGAGTGCCTTTGGCGGCATACCATTAGTAGCGCCCGCAAGAGCCTGTTCTGGTCAGTAGCGAAAGCTAAGGATAAAAAATGAAGCCCGGCCTCGTCTATAATTATGAAGCAACCAACCGGACACTGGTCCGGAGAATGTACCAAATTAATCCAGTGTGGTAACAACCCCCTGGCCTGTTCCGGCAGTCCAATCCAGTACACCGGCATTCTATACTTGGCCGTCGCGAACTCTCCAATCTTGGCCGCCAGAGCCGTCTTTCCTGAGCCACGTCGTCCCAAAATTAAGATGACTTTTCCTCCCTCGAAGCTGTCGAGCCATAGTGAATAGCCTTCTGATTCAGCGCCACCGAAAAGGCCCTCGGCGTTGGCAGTTACTTCAAGAGCACCAGAGACCACTTCAGTAATAATGGGGAGACCGAGGTTTGTCTTCTCCACCCGCGCATCCTCAAGTGCATGATTCCTCCTCTGTATTTCGAGCTGTTTCTCCTCGATTCTCAAGTCCAGAATCCTTATTTGTCGTTCACTTAGCATCTTTGTTTTTTCCAGCTCAACTTCTGTTTTCCGTAGAGAGATGAGGGATCGGTTCAGCCTGATTTCGTCCTCAGTTGACATGCTGCCTAGGCCCAGCTTTTGAGCAAAATCCTGTGATAACCTCTGTATTCCAAGCGTGGCAGCTTCGTTGCCGATTGCCGCTACAATATTGGCGATCGGGTTATAGGGGTCCACTGGCTGGAAAAAACAGAGTCTGCGGTATGGTCTCTTACCCTTTTTTGCCATAATTTCTACCTCCAATGTTGGTTCGCCTCCGGGCTAGCTTCAGTTTAATGGCCAGCCCGGAAGCTTCGGGTTACTAATCGTCGTCGGCGTCGTCGTCATCGCTTTCCACTTCGACAATGTCATCACGATCCATAAAGACCTGGCTAAGATCCAGGCCAGTATCCTCTATATCGTCGACGAGACGCTTTAGCGAAATCAACTGCCTCATTTATGCACCTCCTTTAGATTCACACCGGGACCTGTCGACCCAGGTATGGCACGGGGACCGTCTGTAGGCTGACTTCGGTGTTTAATGCCCCGTCCCAGTATGTAGTTACTATTTGCTTCTATCTGGTTAATCATAGTCATCTCCTAATCTGAGACAGCTACCACAGACGGGCCGTCCCTTGCCCGGCTGGGGCCATGGACAAGCCACTGTAAAAACAATTGATAGCCCCGCTCATTGTCCTCGAACCAGGATTCGGGCACCTTCACGTCAAACCCATCTCGTACACCCTCCATCAATATCAACTGCTCAGTTGAGAGTTCTTTAGGCTCCAGTCCAAGCTGCCTGACTACCTCCCGGGCGTCATCGATTGTCCCGGGAAGTAAGCTTACCCTTTCCCAATCCGAATCTTTCTGGGTCTCCTTTGGCAAAGCCCACCCCCTTGAAGTCGAAATCGCCCTGTGCTGGAAAGTCGCCCCGTCGATAGCCCACCCAAGTACCTCTTCTCGCAGGTACAAAGGCAAGGATATCCCTTCTTTTACTGTAGTGAGAACGGCGAGGGATCCATCAGCGAGTTCTATTTTGGCGAATTCGCCGCCTGCCCGACGGATGCGTCGATAGACGGTGGGCCACTCTTTCCGCAAGAGGGTGGAGAGATAAACCCAATTCCCCCCCATGATGGCGGGGGTGAGGTGCCCACGCCATTTTTCCTTTAAGTACGGGCCGCATATAGCACAGTCCCAACGGCCACATAGGACACTAATGATGCGCTGGACCTGCCTGTGATGCCTGTGCCGAAGGTGTATCGGCATACCACAGTGCCTGGTTGGTGGAGCTTCTAGTTCCCACTGGTTCCAAGGCGGGTCCTCGGGTAGTGGGATGTCCGAATTACTCTCTACCTGCCTGAGTGGTGATATAGGATAATTCGTACCACCAGTCTCATCCATTACCAAATCACCGAGCCGTTCGAGACCGCCGTGTTCACCACAGCGTGGAGAGTGGCACTTAAAGATGCACTTATCCCAATCCACCGATAATGATCGTTGTGGTATCCTCCCAGGTAGCCCCTGTCGGTCCGGGTGCCATGGGCACCAGGTTGGATTTCCTTCCGGGTAAACATCTAGCATTGAGAATAGCCACCCGAAGGTCCCTTTTTGCTCGGTGGTAGCAACTGAGGTATCTGTTTCGCCCATCCATATTTTTTTGGGGATAATGGGAACGGTGCTGAGGTTTTCATTGATGTTGAAGAGCTGTTCGATATCAACTTCTGGTAAAACACCATCGGGGGCAACTTCAAAAGAATAGATAGCTCCGGTGGGATGTATTGATGGGGGGGCAACCACGTAGCTACCAATGCCTTTGATTTCGACCCCATTAATGGTTTGGGATCGTATAGGCTTTACGGGTTTCAACCAGAGATGATAGCCTCTACCCGTCTTCACACGAGGCCAACGAGCTGCCTCAGGGTGAACCTGAATGAAGCTATGGAAAGAATCAGCAGTATCGAAGTCAAGGGCAGCGAGTCCGGGGCCACACCTGACAGCCCAATTGACCCCTGCTTCAGCCCAGGCTGCCAATTCAGAAGAGTTGGGTTGCCAGTCATCCTCACGCCATTTAACAAGCGGCAGCTTAGATTGGCGTCTTAATGGAACCGGAGTCAAACCCCATCTGAGGTAATCCTGAAGGAAATTTCTGACCACATTTTGGTCTTGACAAGTGGTTCCCTTTTGTTGCCCTACTATATTTTCCATCCTCGGCTCCTTTGCCGAGGGGGACACAGGGATAGCCCATCCATTTCTAACGAATCGTCTAACGAACTTGATGGGACTGGACGGGGCCAGAAGTACCTTCAGGCACGAAATGGGATTTGAGGTCTGGACTGGATGGTACTCCCTGTGAGTGTGGGGAACTGAGTGGGACCGAGGACTCCTGTCTTTTAATCAGGGTGTCACAGGTTCGAGACCTGTACGGCCTACCATGCTGTATAAAAGGTAGAACTGCTATGTTTTCCTCTTCGGAATTCTCTGGCGGCATAGGGAGTCTATAGTTTATTGTAATCATCCCATCAACAACGATTATCTCGTTGACGAACGATTTCAAGAACCCTCGCTTCTCAATTATAGAAGACGAAGCCAGGAGTGAACTTAAATTCTCCACGTACCCCTGTATTACCTTTAACTCTGGCATTTCCAAGAAATTCGGTTGTGCTTCCACTGCTATTTCGTGCTTCTTCTCCAGTAGTCCATTTTTACGTTCCTGCAGCTTTCGTATCCTGGGAGCAAGTTCATCACTGCTAAAGGAGCCCTTTTCAAGAGCGTCATAAAGGTGCTCCAGCCTGGAGTCAACGTCACTTATCTGTAATTCCAGAGTTTCTTGCCGTTCCATTACTGAGTTCATGCTGGCATCGATCTCTTCATTAACGATGCTGGCCAGCTCAAGCAGATTCTCTTCTGTCAGGATATAACTGCGTATCCTGTCGACAATAAAGCCTTCAATCTTTGATTTTGGGATCCAGTGACCAGGGCATTCTTTTGGGCCTCGCTTGGTAGCATTACTGCAGCGATAGTAGAAGAACTGACCTGATTTGGCACTGTGTCCGCTCATGGCTTTTCCACATGCCCCGCATTTAATAATTCCACTTAAAAGGTAATCGCTGACTGCTCTCCGAGGGTGTATAATCTTAGGAGCTCTGGATTTCAAAATAGCTTGCACTTTCAGAAATGTTTCACGATCGACGATAGCTGGCCAGGCATTTTCGATTCTTATTGGTTGAATATTACTGCGCTTACCCCAGACGAGGGTCCCGGTATAAACCTCGTTGGTGAGTAGACTGTGTATGCCGGTACTTGTCCATTTTTTACCTGTAGCTGTGATAATCCCATCGTTGTTAAAACCCTTGGCTATTTCCTTAATTCCTTTACCTGAGATGGCCATATTAAAAGCCCGTTTGGCTACTGGTGCCAGTGTGGTTTCAGGTACGAGGGTGCTTCTCAGCTTATGCTCATCCTTTACTTTTTCAATCCTGAATCCGTAGGGAGGTTTGCCGCCAGTGAAGTGACCGCGCATGGCATTTTCCTTCATGCCCCTGATAACATCCTGGGCAAGATTAGCTGAGAAGAACTCGTCCATAACCTCAATGATACCCTCTAGCATATGTCCCGCCGGAGTGTCTTCTACAGGTTCATTTATAGAAATTACCTGTACGCCTCTTTTTTTGAGCAGGGACTTGTAGATGATGGAATCCTCTCGATTACGAGCGAAGCGGTTCAGCTTCCAGACGAGAATCGCTTCAAAGGGAGGATTCTTCAAACGTACCAGGCTCACCATCTCTTTGAAAGCAGGTCTGGCCGCCGTGCGACCGCTTTCTGCCTCATCGACAAACTCGCGGACAAGTTGATGTCCATTCTGGGAAGCAAAATCCCTGAGTGCCCTCAGCTGTGCTGATATAGACAGGTCTACATCCTGCCTGTCTGACGATACCCTGGCGTATAATGCTACATTCATCTGATTGCTCCCTTTTATTTTACCTGCCAAGCCTGCGACAAACTCTGCATTTGCCAGTAACCAAATTCAAGAGCAGCAGTTCGTCTATATCGCGCTTAGCTGTCTTCGTAATCTCAGCTAGTTCTCCGTGAGTCTGTTTTATTTGAAAAGCTTCAGGTGTTTGTGATAATGAAGTAAAAATGGAGACTATCTTATCCCGGCGCTCTGCAGCGTTCTTAGAGCGTGCCAGTTCGGACCCTCCCTGACCATGCCTTATAAAATCATCATCTCCGGCTACTATTCCTTTTTCCAGATTAGTCCCATCAGGAATATTCAATACCTTATTCACTGCTACTTTGTGAAATAGCTCTACAAGTAGGGGCAGGAAATAAGCAGTTTCCTCGTCAGTACGTCTTTGTCTTAACTCAAGGCCTTCGTTTTCCAGGAGCTTCTTGATTGCCTTCTTGAATTGCCATTCAGCCATAACATAATCCAGCAAAGCTGAGCGCCATTGCTTCAGGTAATCCCACATCTTGTCCTGTTTGAGGTGTTCTTGAAGCAGTTCCCATTCTAGCTTCTTATCGGCCACTATTTCCAGAATCATTTGGTCTTCAGAGATGGTTTTTACCAGACTACCGGAAAGTGGTATAGGTGCTAATAGACCTTCTTTTTCCTCCCGTAGTTCGAGATTATGAGGTGGCATCACCAGTATTGAAGCGATCTCTTTAAGAATATCCCTGAGTTGTGTCTGATGGTCGAAGAGAGCCTTACGTATCATATCATCCTCAATATTAGTTATACGCCTGGCTTTGATTGCCTCTTCAATGCCTCTGGCAACAGTGCGCGGGTCGCGCTTTAATATTCTGGCTATTTGTGCCTCGGTTTTACCGGCCTCGAACATCTCCAGCCACTTTTTCTTGTCCCTAATACTGATTTTTCTGGACATTTTCTACTTTACCCCCTTGACAAGCATGTTTCTCAAATCTATCAGACTGTATCAACATTATAACGATAATTAATACAATTGTCAAGAGTCTATAGACCAAGATAATACATTTATGCCGTTTGTTATAATATAATTGATGGGAGCTGGATATCGTAAAAAGAAGGCGCAAACTTCGCCCGCCATTCCGGAAACGGAGAGCGATGGGCTGCGCCTGCTTGCAAGGATGATTGTCCAGTCCCTCCTGCGACAGCAGACCGAAAGCAACCGCGAACCAGGCAGGGCGAAGCAAGTCGAAATCCCACCGGAATCAACTTCCTAGGAGAATCCCACAAGTAAGATTGAGGGGGTGAAACGTTGTTTATCAGATTGCACGATTTGAACGGAATTGAACGCTTGAACGTTCAATTTTGAAGCTATCCAACAATATTTTGTTTTTATAAAGGAGAACCAAAAAATGAGAAGAAAAGGTAATAATCAAAATACGAGCTTAAGCGATTTCCTGTTTCGTTGCCTGCTCTGGGGCGGTCTGGGTTATGTCGCTGGTCTAAGGGGTCCCAAACTTAAAGGCTGGACCTTTTTAGGCCCTATCAGTGAACAGGCCTTTGGCTACTCCCTTGAAGATATTGGAACCGCTATCGAACGGGAACGTCAGCAGAAAGAACTGCAGGAGAGAATTTCACGATTAATTGAGCAGCCTATAATTCCCCCGGCTCTGCCGGAAGAAAAACGAGAAGACTCTCCCATCAGCAAATTGCTACTTACACCTGGCACTTTCGATTTTAAGCTCGATTTACAGGGGCCCAAACTTACAGAACCGAGTGAGCCGGATACCCGTTGGCTTGACTTAATCATCCACCCCAGCGTGGTTTTGTTATTGGGAGGGAGGGGCAGTGGAAAAACCGCCTTGGGTTTTCGGCTCCTAGAACTCTTCAGGTACAAGCCTATGCATTACGTCATCGGTCTGCCGTCGCAGTGTGCGCATCTCCTGCCGGATTGGATAGGCGTTAAGGAGAGCCTTGAAGATGTTCCTTCGGGATCGATTTCATTGGTAGATGAAGCCTATCTCTCGAATCATGCCAGGGACTGGGCAAAAGCGGAAAGCAGGGAGTTATGCCGGTTACTTAATCTATCTCGCCAGCAGGATAAAACGATAATTTTCATCGCACAGCAAGGCCGTCAGATAAACCTGGATATAGCTAGCTCTGCCAATGTCATAGTCTTTAAAAACCCCGGTATACTCCAGACTGAGTTCGAAAGACCGGCGCTGCGGCAAATTGTGTCTGATGCGAAACTTGCCTTCGAAACCATATCGGGCGACCGGAAAAAGTGGAGCTATGTTTACTCGCCAGACGCCGGTTTCAATGGCTTGGTGGAGAATATCCTGCCGACGTTCTGGAGCCAGAAACTGAGCCGTATGTATGGGCAAAGAACCTTAAATGAAAAAGCAGCTGATAGACATCCTTCCAAAATGACTCTCGAACAGAAGAAGGAGAGAGCCCAAGAACTCTATAAGAAGGGATGGTCCCTATCCCGTATTGCAAAGTATTTCGGTGTCTCTAAGAGTACGGTATTCAACTGGATTCATGATTATCCGTATCCTAAGAAGCGTAAACTACCTTAACAACCAACAATGAAGACTTATTTGGAACTCAAAGAAACAGAGCTTTTAGAATCGGCTGCTAGCTGCCTCCGAGATAGACTCTTGATACGACTGCTTTCGCGTTTGGGCTGCCGCATTTCTGAAGCTCTTGCCATCAAGCACGAAGATATAGACTTCGAACGAAAGACCGTAACGATTATACACCTGAAAAGAACCCTGAAATTATTCTGTCCATTGTGTAAATCACCATTGGCTACAAAACACCGATTCTGCCCTGGTTGTGCAAGTGAAATCGGTGGTTCCATTAAGAAGCAGCAAGAGAAAAGGCGTATTCGGATCTTGCCTTTAGACGAAGACACTCTAAAGATGCTAAAGAGTTACACGGATAACAATAATACGACTGACATCAATGGTCAAACATACCTCTTTGGATTCAACAGGCATCGTGCTTGGCAGATTGTAAGGAACTGTGCAAAGCAGGCCCGTATTCCATCTCTAGTTAATCCTGAGACTGGTAGAATAAGAGGCGTCAGTCCTCACCGACTACGTGATGCCTTTAGTGTACATGCTGTAAAAAGGGATGATTCTGGTGATGGGTTAAGAATGCTTCAGGAGCACCTAGGGCATGTCAGTTTCAATACTACAGCTAAGTACAGGAAGGTCTCGGGTCAGGAGCACCGTGATTGGTATCGACGTTTGTGGGAATAATCAACAATTTCCAACGTATTAATTAACAATATAAGCAACTGTGACCCCGACTGAACAAAATGGACAATTGTTACCCAGTCAAATCAGTCGAACAATTCAAGCAGTTGTTTCAACCATATTTATTAGGAGACTAGGTAGCTCCCGGGGCAATTAGCGTGTCCCATTCCATTCTGCAAAGAATCTATCCAAGAATTGTTCCATGAATCTATGTCTTTCCATTACCAGTTTCTTCGCAGTTTTAGTATTCATCATATCTTTAAGAAGAAGCAATTTTTCATAAAAGTGATTTATACTAGTCGTTTTCCCACCTATGTACTCCTTTACAGTCTTCTGCAATCTCGGTTTGATATTCGAGTCATAGATTGGCTGATCTCTTTTTGCTCCAGTGGCAAAACATCTTGCAATTCCTAGGGCACCAACCGCATCTAATCTATCTGCATCTTGAACAATCATTCCCTCTTTTGTTGTCATTTGAGATTTTACCTTTGCACCTTTGAAAGACATATCCTTAATTATCTTGCAAACGTGAGAAATAACGTCCTCCTCGACTTCCAGATCTTCAAGCCATTTTCTAGCCAATTTAGGGCCAACATAATAAGAGTGTGAACGAAACTTCCAATCTTCAATATCGTGCAAGAGAGCTGCAAGTTGAACGACAAATAAATCAACATCTTTTTCTTCTTTAGTAATCCGCATTGACATTTTCCAAACTCTACGAACATGCCACCAGTCATGCCCCGTAGACTCATGTCCGAGAATCTCTCTTACGTATTCTGCTGTTACATTGATAACCGATAGCTTATTTACAGACATGATTCAGTGTCCCTAATAATGCTGTCAGGAGCTGCGTCCCAGAATTGTAGTAAGAATAGTGATTCGATCTAGCTGTGTCCTTATCTAGGTTCCGCATTAGCAAGTTAACCGGACTAATCTATTTAAGTATAGATTAGATAGCATTGGTGATTCTATCCCCGCCGCAGTTATAAAAAACAATCTTCAAGGCTTTAGGACTTTCAACTATATATTATACTACTGACCAATTTGTTCCACCTTTCAGATGATATTGCCATAGAAAGTATTCCATTTCTTGTCATCATCAAGAAGATCAATCCATCGCCCGTAATCACGTGCTTCGAGATGACGACCACATTGTGAAAAGAATATATATAGCGAAATTGCATAATAGCCTAGATAGAACCGAAAGCAGGTCTCTAGTCTTTCGTTGAATTTCAGTGGTGAATTTATAGTATATCCGCTCAAAACCTCTTGCCACGCAGATAAGCTATGAGCCAAGTGTATCTTGCTTTGACAATTGACTCCAAGGAGTATATTGGCCAAGTCTTTAGTTGGATCTGAAAACCCTGACCATTCCCAATCCACGATCCCCGTTAGTGTTATAGACTGCCGGTCATATAGTAGGTTATCTGTGGTAATGTCACCGTGTGTAAGAACCATATTTGACTGATCAAGCACATGGTCTGCGTTGGAATGCATAATTCTTATCAGATCAATGATTTGTCCGTACATCTGGTTTTGTTTACCTATTCGCTTAATAGCGCTATCAAGTTCATCGAATAGCTTCCTATTAATACTGAAAAAACGATCTGCAGAGACCTCATTGGTCGCTACTGAAGATATTTCAATTGCGTGTATTTTCGAGAGTTGCGAGGCAGCTTCACGCAAGAGTTTGTTCAATTGCTTCTGGTCTATGCCCTCGAAGATGATTTGAGCAAGAGGAACACCTGGTAGAAACTCCATGACGAGATATGATGGACTATCAGGTTTGTCGGATTCGTGGACAACTATACAACTTGGTGAAATGACTCCCCCTTGTCGCGCGATATTCATTCCACAAGCCTCACGACTGAATGAAGCACCTTGGTATTTCAGAGTTGCTTGTCTTTTAGCACTACAATACTTAACCAGAAAATCAGGCGAAGAGAGCTTCGAGCCTACAGCAAAAATCTCATTCATGGCACCGATTTGAATCCGTCGAATGTCTCCTAGTCTGTACGTCCCTAACCCACTGTCCAAAAGAAGAGTGCAAATCTTACTGGTAGAAGTATCCATCATAATACTGTCCCACTGTGGTCGCTAGTCGATAGTATGTTTTTTATATTGTTAGGGAGTTTGTCCAGCCGAGCAATTACGTCAGAAAAGTCGTTGTCTAGCAAAGACACTCTCGCTTTTTCGCTCAAACTCTCGATCTCTTCCCAAGTTGATAGTCTATCAGCACCAGACGTAACACTGTTCCAAAGAATTGTACCTGGGCGAACACTGAGCATATTCCATGAAAAGACTACGGGCGAGTGTTCAAGCCATTCTAAAGTCTGCTCCATGTTTTCACGTGTGTCTTTCTTAAACCCGATAAGAATAAAAACAAAGCAAACTATACCCTTCTCGAGAGTGGCATCAACGGCTCTCTGTATGACTCTGTATTGAGTACCCTTCCTAACAACTAAGGTAGAAATATTGAGAGATTCCACACCATACCATATGCCAACACATCCTGATTCCCGCATGGTTTGCAATAAACGGGAATCAATCTGATCTACACGCGTTTGGCAGATCCATCGTATTTCTGGACATTGCTGTCTGATCAGAGCACACATTTCTTCTACCCAAGGTCTGTTCTGGGTGAATGTGCAATCCCCAAAGAAAAAATCTCTGATTCCGTAGTTTCCTATTACAAGTTTGATTTCCCGTAAAACGAGACTAGGCGAACGGTAGCGAACAATGCGACAATAAGGTACATAACAATATATGCAGCTTGAGGAACACCCACGGTTTGCAACAACGTAACATGTGGACCCCAGTTTTACCTTGTCTCTTTCGACTACCTCCGACTTATATCGTAGCATTGGCACAACGCCATATTTGGGTGGTGGTAATATGTTAATGTCTGGTAAATAGTGGATTTTATGTGTATCTAAAAGCCTGATGTATTCCAATGGGGAAAGGCGATTGTTTGCTAGGGGTAGTACCAAAGCTTCAAGCTCCCCGCGTGGACAAGCATACACGTCAAGCATGTTCATAACAGCATTTGGACAGAGTGTAGAATGAGGACCCATGGCGACAATTGGAAACCAAAAGCGGGATCGCAATTGAGCGACCATTTCCTGCGCAGCACGCAAAGACATCGGGTAGCACTGAACATGGTCATAAGTTGCGGTCAGCAAAAAGCATATATCAAATTCTCGGTCTGAGAATTGTGAAAAAACGTTGACGTCACCACCTAGCCTGAAATCTACAACGACTATTTCATGAATTGGTTCAAGAAGAGCCGCAGCATAAAGAAGATCAAGTGGTTGATGCAGAAAATAGGTAGAACTTCCTGAGTCTGGTATCACAGCCAAAATACGCATGCCATGAAACTACTCCACATCGAATTAGTCAGCACCAAATTTGTATGATTCGGCATTTGCCCAGAGTGTCTCAAATTGCTCGCAAAAGAAACTAAACCATTGTCTGTCTTTAGATGGAGTCAATATGAACACAGGAATTGAACCAACTTCCATTCGCCAGTTATAGATTTCAACATATATTTGTCCTGCATATCTATTATGGTCAATTAGAAATAGGCCAAATGGGGGAACATAATCAAGGAACTTAAGTTCCAGTCTTCCTGGGCCATTTGTTTGGTTTGCTATCCATTCTAACGTTTTGACCGTATCCTTAACGTACTCTTGATGACGCGTTTTGTTAATAACTTGAGATATGCGCTCTCCTCCCAACTGAATACCGTGACCCTCGGGTTTGATCAGTAGGATTTTGACATTGCAGCCTCGCTTAAGTTGTTCTTGAAACACGCTACTATAGGTGACTACGGTACGTTTAAGGCTCATACCAGTTATACAAATCGACTCCTTAGCTCCGAGGAGAATTACATCAAGATTACCAGGCAATGATTTCTGAAAGAAATTCTCGGCACTCACTGGCGACTCTAGCAAGTGAGCAATCATGCGCCGTGTTCCAAGAAACAAAATAGCTATTAAATTAAGAGTCACCAAAGTAGCAGCAAGTACTTTATCATCCGTTAGTTTGCCGAATGCTGCAAGGACTCCAACGCTTATTCCGATGGAAATGGTTATATATATGTCAAAATTCTGTTTAATCCTGAGGTTTGTAATCAAGATTTGAAACAGCCTTAGCATGAAGTGCTCCTAAATATCTTGAAGCTTTCACTATATGGAAATGTATTTCTAACGAAATAAACCTATTGCTCTTAAATCATCCTCTAGCTGGGGTACCGTATCAAAATGACGTATCTGTTTAGGCAAAACCCATTGGTAGCACTCATTTTCGGAGTTAAGTGTAAATTGGTAATCACTGATTTTGCATTTGAACGGATGGATGACAAGTGTTACCTCCGGCAGTCTGATATAAACTAATGAACCAGCACTTATGATAGTGGCTTCTACCTGTAATTCCTCTCTTATTTCGCGCAATACTGCTTCATCTGAGGTCTCATTCGGCAGGATATGGCCGGTAATGACAGACCACTTGCCAGGAAAGTTATAGTAATCGGCGGCACGCCGAAGTAAAAGGACGCGTCCATCCTCACATACAATCACCCCAGCGATACCATGAACGATCTTCCCCGATTCCTTCTCGTTGTTACTTATAGACATCTTACTACTCTACATATATTTGTGTCGGCCCCATTATCCCTCAAAGCCTAGTCTCCAGCCCACTATCAATAATGAGCTGAGCCCGCGCCCGAGCGAATTACGAGAACAACCCCCGGACTGCAATCCAAACCGCATGCTCATCTACAGAATCGATTGTGTGGCACTCGTAACGCCTTATACCGATCATCTCATAATCCTGGATAATCAGTTAGCAATCCCGACTTCGACTCAAACATATTGTATTCCAATGATCATGCTAATAGCAACCCGTAATGAATGGATAGGACTAGTGGGCAGCTCTTCCCAAGGCACTCCCAATCGCACATGGTACTGCAACAAATATTAGGGCATTCGACCTTAGAAATGGTAAGACGCTACGTGAATCTGGCATCAAATCAAATAGCCATACAACATCAAAAAACTTTCGCCACTCGATCGTCTTAATTTGAGGAAATAGTCCTTTTTACTGTTAATTAATATTAAATGAGGGGCTTGAACAGTTATATTCCAGCCCTTCATTATTTCTCAATTGCACAATGCAAGCTATTGTATAATGCTGGGTAAATCCAAATATTACCAGCCATGTGCCCCATGCCTGTCGACGTAGCGTAGTACTATTTACTCATTGCGATGCTTCTTGAAAAGGCATAATATTAAAATGGTTTAAACTTAGGTGTGGGAAACTGAAGTGAGTGTAATTGTGAGGGCTCTTAAGGCTGCGTGGGATGAAATTAGTAAGCCCCCCAGTTTTGTGAAGGGTGATGAATTCGAAGACTTCATCCGGAAAAACCTGTTCCCCGTCGATCATTACGATCTAGTACACAAGACTCATGACTTCGCGTCTAATAGGAGTGACTATGTGGAGACTTCAAAGGAGCCCGACTTTAAGTTTAGGTCGAGAAAAAGCGGCAAAGAATTCTTTGTAGAGGCGAAATACCGTTCAGGTTTCTACAAAAGAGCCGTAGAATGGTGTAAGCCGTACCAGTTAAAAAGGTATAAAGCTATCGACAAAGAGACTCCGGTATATGTCGCAATTGGCGTGGGCAATAATCCTAGTTCACCTGAGCAGATGTTTCTAGTACCAATGAGAAACATCAAATATACCAGGCTATTCGAGTCATTTTTGAGGCAATTTCAGGTCCAAGCTGATATGCCTGGTGTGTCCAAGCTAGATACAATCGTGTGATATCGAACCGTTCATAGGCGCCCCTAATCGAATCAGATGCGGCCTCAATTACACAAACTGGGCTTCTGTACAACTGCGCTAACCTGGTTCTTTTGGGCGAGATTCGATTTTATATCGAACTCAATATGCCAGGCAATTCGGCGAGGCTCTTTATTATAAAGTCGGGTTTCTCGTCTTCGCCGCCTATTGTTTCCTCGTAGCGGTCATTCCACCTAAACCACACGCTTTTCATCCCAATTCTGTTTGCCCCCACAATGTCTGCGTCAATCCTGTTACCAACCATAACTGCATTCTCGGCTTCAAC
>SDBT01008948.1_pt1 | contig 16285 bp, 24 predicted proteins | sample 2277101 | NCBI WGS metagenome assembly SDBT01 (sample SAMN10404973, study PRJNA504765) | marine sediment metagenome | isolation source: marine sediment core GS10_PC15, 103 cmbsf | place: Arctic Ocean: Southern Knipovich Ridge | collected 2010 | reverse complement strand
TTGAACCTTATATTGCGTCCAATGCCAGCAACTCTTCTATATTAACACAGATGCCTCTATTTGTCAACCACAAAACCCTAAATGCTCGGTTGCGCTTCAATTTTGTTCTTAAACTCCTGCCAGGCAAGTTCTTCCTTGCCTGCCGTGTCGCAAATGTTTCTAAACTGGCAATAATTGCACTGCCAGTTCTTCGGGTAATCAGTAAGGACATTAGGAACCGTATCTGTTTCAATCTTGCTCTTGGTTTCTTCAAAATTGACAATTAAACTATTTGCCATTTTTTCGTCATAGTCAAAAATATATTCTTTAAGGTCTTGCCTATCTTTATCAAGATAAAGCAATATGCCTTTTTTAACATCAAAAAAATGCATATACAGCTGAACCTGCTTTTCATTTTCTGGTTTCGGGCCTTTAAGATACTTAAACTGCATACTGTTAATGGTCTTAATATCAAGCACATAATTCTGGCTGTCTATACAAAGGATAGCGTCAGCGCGTCCAGAAATAAGGTCTTGGGGAGGGATTGACACCTCTGTAACAGCGCCGATTCTTGACTGATATAAAATAGCAAAAATATATCTGTGCAATAGTTCCCCTGCCTCAAATATTCTCATTATGCGGGGATCCATTTTTTCTTTAGGCGCTTGCTTGAATTTAAAGAAAAGACTCCGCGAGCATTTGCCAGCGTCAGAAATATAAAACTTGGTTGGAATTTTATCTTCCCGTTGATGCTCCAAATAATATTTATCTATGAGTTCTTTAAGCATAGGAGTGTAGGATACGAATTGTTATCGTTTTGACCACTGTGGCGCGCGGCGCGCGCGCTTGAGCCCTGGTTTTTTCCTCTCTCTCATACGGGCGTCGCGCGTTAAAAACCCGAGCTTGCGCAAGTGCTTGCCAAATTCAGGATTAAACTTAACCAAAACGCGCGCTAAAGCATGTCTAACCGCCTCGGCCTGCGCGCTCACACCTCCTCCTTTTGCCTTAACGATAATCCTGAATTTGTCTAAACATTTCATACTTTCAAGAGAAGCCCTTGCTGTCTGCTGAAAGCCCAGAACCGGAAAATAGACCTCATATGGCTTGTCATTAACCAAAAACGTTTTTGCCCCAGTAACAAAAAGCCGCGCCCGGGCCGTGGCCGTTTTCCTTCTCCCCACGGCCTCGTAGTACTTAGCCGCCTTGGGCTTTGGCTTCTTGGTAGTTTTCTCTTTGGTTGTAGTTTTCTTAGGCATAAGTAATAAATTTTTTATTTCTCTATTTTAAGTCGTTTAATCTGCTTCGCCCTTAATTTATTTTTTGGTAACATTCCCCAAACCGCCTTCTTAAGCACCTCTCCCGGATCTTTAGAAAATAATTTGCCCATTGGCATCTCTTTCATCCCACCGGGATAGCCGCTGTAATGAAAATATTTCTTTTGCTTAAGTTTCTTGCCTGTTATCTTAATCTTGCGAATATTTTGAACTTTAACAAAATCGCCGATATCTTTATATGGCGCAAACTCCGTCTTGTGCTTTCCCCGCAGAAAAGTAGCAATCTCGGTTGCAACTCTGCCCAGCACTTTCCCATCAACATCAATCGTATGAGTTTCTCTTTTCATAATTATTCGCTCATTCCACTAATTCAATTATTGCTATTCTGGCCGCGTCGGTTTTGCGCGGGCCAAGTTTAATAATTCGGGTATAGCCGCCTTTTCTGGTTTTGTAGCGCGGGCCAATTTCGTCAACTAATTTTTTAACAACTTGCTTTGAAAAAAATTTAGCCAACAAACGACGCGACGCCAAATCACCAATCTTGGAGCGAGTAATAAATTTCTCCACAAATGGCCGCAATTCCTTGGCCTTGGCTTCGGTGGTTTTAATTTTCTCTTCTAAAATAAGAGAACGCGCTAATGATTTCAGCAGCGCCCTCCTCTGGTCCCGCTCCCTGCCTAATTTTCTACCCTGTTTTCTTTTGTACATTTTTTTTCTTTTTCTGCGCTGTTTTCTTTTTTGGCTTGGCCTTGGCTGGTTCAACTTTCTTCGCCGGTTTTGCCGGTTTTTTAATCTCTGGAACTTTGGTCTCTTCCTTGAACAAATTAAAATGCTTAACCAATGTTTCTGAGGCGCTTACAAATGCCTCTTCCGGACTAATACTGGCGTCTGTCTCAATTTCCAAGAAGAGCCGGTCAAAATCAGTCCTCTCCCCTACTCTCATATTCTCAACCTTAAAACTCACCTTCGTTACCGGTGTAAAAAAAGCATCAAGAGCAATGGTTCCGCTTTCCAATTTTTCTTTTTTCCTTGCTTCTTTACTTACATAACCCCTGCCTTTGTCAATTTGAATTTCCATTTCTAGTGCTGCTTTCTTGTCTGTTAGGGTGGCAACGTGGGATTTTTTATTAACCAGCTCTGCCTGGGTGGGCAGATTAAAATCAGAACCCTTAACTTCTTTCTCTCCCTTCACCGACAAAGTCGCCTTCACGGATTTATCACTATAGAGTTTGAACTTCAACTGCTTTAAGTTAAGCATAATAGAAATAACATCCTCCAGCACCCCAGGAATAGTGGAAAACTCATGCCTTACTCCCTTAATCTTTACATAAATAATTGCCGCGCCCTCCAAAGAAGAAAGCAAAACCCGGCGCAAAGCATTGCCCATAGTTACCCCATAACCAGGATACAAGGCCTCAATTACAAATGTCGCCTTATTATCAACTTTCTCAATTATTTTTGGTTTGTTTGGTAAAGGAATCATATTAGGAGTAAACCTCTATCTTGAATAATACTCGAAAATGGCTGGAATTTCAACAGACGGGGCTGCCTCTTCTAACGTAGGCACTCCAACAACCTCGCCCTTCATTTTTTTAACATCAAATTTCAACCATTTGGGCGGCTTGTGCCTCTCTACCATCTTGGGAAGAATTTTAGAGGCAATCTGCACAACATCTCCTTTGTCCACAGAGTAAGAAGGAATATTAACCCGCTTATCGTTCACAGAAAAATGATTATGCGAGACCATCTGCCGCGCCTTGGCGCGCGAGGAAGCAAAACCCAGACGAAAAACCACATTATCCAGCCGCGTCTCTAATCTACCAATCAAAAGCGAACCGCTATCCTTTCCTTTTGCCCGATGTCCCAAAACTTGCTTAACATACCCCTTAAACTGCCTCTCTCCTAAATTATACCAGTTTTTTAGTTTCTGTTTCTCATAAAGTTCCTTGCCATACTCAGAAAGTTCACGCCTTCTTCTCTTTGTTTTCTGGCCCGGAGCATAGGCCTTCTTTATCATAACACATTTAGGTGAAAAACACTTCTCGCCCTTGAGAAACAACTTCTCTCCCAATCTTCTACAAATTTTACACTTGGCATAGTTCATTGTAATTAAACGCGGCGGGCTTTACAGGGCCGACAGCCGTTGTGTGGCATGGGCGTCACATCCTTGATGGAAACAATATCCACTCCCCTGGCAGCCAAAGACCGCAAAGCTGATTCTCTTCCCGAACCAATCCCCTTAATCAAAACCTCCACACTCTCAACACCTAATTTCCTGAGCCCGTCAATAAACGCTTCAGCAACTTTGGAAGCAGCAAAAGGCGTTGCCTTCTTTGTGCCCTTAAAACCGATATTGCCAGCGCTCTTCCACAACAAAACATCACCTTTCATATTGGTTAAAGTCATTAAAGTATTATTGTAAGAAGAAGCAATGTAAACCCTACCCATGCCTACTCTTTGCTCTTTGCCAACCTTGGTCTCTTTGCGCATTTTCTCTTCAATCTTTTCTCTCTCTTTTAGCACCTCTTCTTCAGTTCTTTTGATAATTCTTTTCTTGCCCATAGTTTCTACTTAGATGTTGGCGCCGCCTTTCTGCCAGAACCCACGGTCTTTCTCACATTTCCACGCACTGTGCGCGAATTAATCCTTGTGTTCTGGCCACGAACCGGCAGACCTTTGATATGCCGGAGGCCTCGCCAAGAACCAACATCTTTCAGTCGTTTAATATTCATCATTATTTCCCGCTTCAACCCGCCCTCAACCTTGTATTTTTCAATAATCCCGCGCAGATTGTTAACTTGCGCTGGGTTTAGTTTTGACGCCACAACTGAACCATCAATCTTGGCTTTTTGTAGGGCTTTATCACTCAAAGAGAGACCTATACCATATATGTAGGTTAAAGCGATTCTTATTTGTTTGTTTTCGGGTATATTAACCCCGGCAATTCTTGGCATAATTTTTGTTAGCCCTGACGTTGTTTGTGGCGCGGGTTTTTGCAAATAACATAAACGCGGCTTTTGCGTCGCACAATTTTGCAATCTTTACAAATTTTTTTTACTGATGAACGAACTTTCATTTTCTTTTTTTAATCAATAAACTTAAATGTGGAAATAATTCCCTCTATCTCAGACGCCCTTTCTTTCACTCCTTTAGGATCTAACTTCATAACTATAATACTTAAAATCGTAGTCGGGTCTTTTTCGAAAACATAAACATCTGTTGATTTATAAAGAGCGGATCTCTGGGTTTCAGGCACTGCATCCACTGTATCTACTTTGACTTTAACCATTTTATGACCGTTAATTATTCTTTCTTCATTGATACTTGCCTCAACCTCAGGTCCAAACTGTTCAATCTCTAATTGAAAATATTCAAGCAAACTTTGATCTGCGGGCTTCTTAGTTGATGGATCTATTTCAAAAGCTAAATCTGTCTCATCTTCTGCACTGCCAATACTCTTTGTTGAATCATACTCTTCAGAAACAATGCTAAGATTGTCGCCACTGAAAGAAAAAATATTATTGCCAAGATCCTCTAATTCACATCTATAGCAGATATAATCCGCAGGAAATGAAATCTCCCACTCTCCTTGAATTGACCTGTAGGTTATCCAGTCTGAAGTGCTAATCTGCTCTGGCCAATACTGCCAAACCAAAACCCCGCCAGCAATCACGACTAGCGCTACAATCAATATTAAAATTTTAGAAAAACCTTTTTGAAACATAAAAATTTATTATACTGCGAGCAGTTCTCTTAGTTCTTTGACGTCCACTTCCAATCTTTCTATTCTCTGACGGTGGTCGGCAATAAGCAATTTCTCAATACCCTCCAAACGGTCTTCAACTTTGTTGAAGCGCTGGTTAACCTCGTCTTTCTTTGCCGTTTCATCAAAACCTTTTTTAATCATCCTTGCTAAATCTTCAGTTGTAACGTTTTTTTCTTCCATATGCTTGTTGGCTTATTACTTTCCGCGGTAGACGATTCTGCCCTTTGTTTCATCGTATGGAGTCATCTCCACAGTTACATTGTCCCCGGGTAAAACCCTGATGCGATAAATCCTTAATTTACCAGCCAAATGCGCCAGAATCTCTTTACCATCCTCCATCTGAACCTTAAAATGCAAAGAGGGCAAGGCCTCAATGACCCGACCTTGCTTTCTAATCTTGTTTTTATCTTGTTTTACCATTTTAGTCAAGGGTTAAGTCAATCTCTATCTTTTCCAAGGATGATGGCATCTTTCTTTTCCAGAAAGGCCAAAGCTTAATCTCTGTTTTCTCAATCCTGGATTCCTCCTTAAAAAACAACAACGCCTCTTGAAGCGGCCTGCCGGAAATCGCTACCTTAAGAGAAGCGGTGTTAATTTCAGCGAAAACTTGCCCAGAGAATTGCAAATCAAGCGTGAGCTTCCCGTTCCCCATATCAATTGCTTTAATATCGTATTCTATAACTAAACTGTCCTCCAACAGGATTTTGTTTTCATCAATCCTTTGTTCAATATACTCTTGCGCAAAATCCTTGACCGCTTGTTCTTCAAAAACAAGCGCCCGGGCCTTCATTGACATTTCAAAGCCAAACTCGTCAATCTCTGTACCGGATAAAGCCAAAGAGGAACTATCTAAAACTTGGTAATCAATGGAGGTGTGAACAAGCACATAATCCTTGCCTGTTCTCATTCTCAAAATCTCTGTGAGCTCCTTTGTCAGCGACTCCTGCAGATTGTCTTCGGCAGAAGCCAGGTCTTGTCTGGTCACCTGAAGGCGCTCCCCAACAAATCCGCCCTTCATTTCAGAAAACGACTTTGCATAAACCGCAGTATATCTGGGACTACCTGCCAGGCCCGGAACAGAAAAAGTAGAAGGCCCGATGTTATAGTCCTCGCCAGGGTCTGCCGCTTCTACCTCCACGTCAAGATACTCACCCGAAGGAATATAGGCGTGTTTTTTGGAGCGGAATAATTTATCTTCTGTTGAAAAAAAACGGGTAGTGGCTACCAAAGTTTGCGCAAGGTGATAGTTATTGTAGACGCGGAGAATTCCTTTTGCCTTGCCCTCTTTTTGCGCAATCCCGGTTGCCTGGAACTGCGCTGACCTTGCGCGTTTTGCCTCTATTAGTTTTCCGTTCACTCCTATCTCGGCAATAAACTCCTCTTGGAAACTCAAAGTTTCCTTGGCTGGCCACACTTTAATCTTAATGCCAGAAAAATTAAAATAAGCAAAAACTCCGCCTACGAACAAAACAATAACTGCCATAATTAAAACGCTCTTATAATAAGATTTTCTTGGAGTTACTTTCGGAGACACTTCTTGCCCGCCTAAGTTTCTTTGAAACTTTGGCGGGTGAAGCAACTCCTCTGACAACTCCTTTTTTGGCGGAATAATATCAAGAATTTTTTTGGGCATGCGAATTTCGTAATTATTTTGTAATTATACCTCAAATTCTTTAACTTTGCAAAGTGGCGCGGATGCGGCGGATGCCGGCTGACGACGATTGTTCTTTTGTAATTTTGAATGTATTGAGTTCCAAAGTTCGCTTGACATGGGGCCCGGCGCAGATTTCCTTGGAAAAACCTTGAATAGAATAAACCTTTACTTTGTCCGGATACTTTTCTCGGAAGAAACTCAACGCGCCTTGCTTCTGCGCCTGCTCAAGCGGCATTTCTTCCATTTTAATTTCCAGGTCCTGTTCTATTTTTTGATTGACCAGATTCTCAACTTCTTTAATTTCCTGTTCTGTCAATTTTCTGTCAAAAGAAAAATCAAAACGGAGCCGCTCTGAAGTGATATTTGAACCCATTTGTTGAACTTTGTCTCCTAATATCTGGCGCAAAGCGCTGTGCAAAAGATGAGTAGCTGTATGGTATTTGATTGTTTTTTCTGATTGGTCTGCCAAACCAGATTTGAACTTGCCAGCCGCGGCAGTGCGCGATAATTCCTGGTGTTTTTCTAATTCTTGCTCAAAGCCATTTTCATCAACCCCTATCCCCTTCTCCTTTGCCAGTTCCTTGGTCATCTCAATGGGAAAACCAAAACTTTGATATAAATCAAACGCCTCTTTTCCATTGATATTATCTCTGGCTATTTTTTCAAACTGCTTTAGGCCGCGCTCCAAAGTTTTATTAAATGCCTTTTCTTCTTTTCCCAATTCTTGAAGAATAAAATCCTGGTTTTTAATAAGTTCCGGATACGGTTCTTGATAAATTTCAATCACTTTCTCGGCAATGCCTGATATATTTCCATATCTTATGGCTCGGCGAATCAACCGGCGCAGAACATAGCCCCTCTCCACGTTAGAAGGCGCTATTCCTTCAGCAAGAATAAAAACAGACGCTCTGATATGGTCGGCAATAATCCTTTCTGCTTTGCTATTTTTCCCAATAATGGACGCGAACAAGTCGGTCTCAAAAACATTAGATTTATTCTGCATAACCGCGGTGATTCTCTCCAACCCCATTCCAGTATCCACGTTTTTTTGTTTCAAAGGAACAAACTTGCCATCTTCTGTCTTGTTATACTCCATAAAAACATCGTTCCAAACTTCAACCCAGCGGCTGTCCCCAGGCGCAAACTTGGCAGGCGCTTGCTCCTTGCCTGTCCAGCAAAACACTTCTGTGTCAGGTCCGCAAGGGCCGGTTTTGCCAGCCGGGCCCCACCAGTTATCTTCTCTGCCCAGATAAACGAGCCGCTCTTTGGGAATGCCCAAACTTTGCCAGATTTCTGCTGATTCTTCGTCGCGAAGAATGTTGTTTTCCTGCTCGCCTTCAAAAACACTAACTGCTAATTTCTCCAAAGGAATATTTAGTTCCTTGGTTAAAAATTCAAAACTCCATTCAATGGCTTCTTTCTTGAAATAATCCCCGAGCGACCAGTTGCCCAGCATCTCAAAAAAAGTGTTGTGACTGTCATCCCCTACCTCATCAATATCATCAGTGCGCAAGCATTTCTGAACATTAGCCAAGCGCTTGCCCAAAGGATGCGTCTGTCCCAGCAAATACGGCACCAGCGACTGCATACCCGCTGTAGTAAAAAGCACGGTCGGGTCATCTTGAGGCACTAATGAAGCCGACGGGATTATTTTATGTCCTTTTTTCTCAAAGAAATTTAAAAATTTTTTACGAATTTGGTTTGCCTCCATAATTAAGTGTACCTATCAGCCACAATCGACGCCACATAGGCCTCGGGCTTTATCTTTGCCTCAAAACCATTGCCGCGAATCAAACCTGTCACCTCTTTAATCATATCTTTGGTCTGGCCGTGCGCTCCCACATCCGCATGAATGTAGCGAAACTCATACTTAAGCCCGGGGTAGCGCTTTCTGCTCAGTTCAGTCAATCTTTCTTTCAAAAATAAAGCCAGTTCACAAGAAAGCAAAACCTCTTGCAAAACCCTCTGACGCCAGTGATAAAATTTCTTATCCTCCCAATATTTTATTTTCTTAAGGAAAAACCGACCTCCTTCGCCTTTGCGCAGAGCAACAACTGCCACTGGAAAATGCGGCATCTCACCCGAGGAAGAATCACACCCCACAATGATATCGTAAAACTTGTCTGGCATTTCGGACATATAACCAAAAATCTCCTCCAGCACCTCCTCCAATTTCAAATCACCCTTGGTCGGGTTGAAAAAATAACCATCTAAAAACTTATCCATATTTTTTTGTATAGCAAAAATTTGCCAAAAAATCAAGCCACTGACTTAACAATTTCAACAAACTCCTTTGCGTCCAGAGAAGCGCCGCCGACGAGTAGGCCTTGGAGGCGCGCTTGGGTAATATATTGGACGGCATTTTTAGAATTAACACTGCCGCCGTAACAAATGGGAATTTTTTCTGACGCGCTTCTACTGTAGAGCGCGGCTAAAGTTTTGCGCAAAAATATAGCAACGCCCATGGCATCGTCCGTACTGCAAGGTTTGCCAGAACCAATTGCCCAAATTGGCTCATAGGCAATAACCAGTCCTGAACTTCGCAATTTGGACTCAGAAACATTGCTCAAGGCCGAGACAATCTGTTTTTTCAAAACTTTGCCCATTTCCCCCTTGTCTCGCTGTTCTGCGGTTTCGCCAACACACAAAATTGGCTTAAGACCTATTGCTATGACCGCCTTAACTTTCTTGTTGACCATTTCGTCTGTCTCGCCAAAATTTTGTCGTCTTTCTGAATGGCCAACAATAACATACTCACAGCCCAGGTCCTTTAACATGCTCGGTGAAACTTCGCCCGTGAACGCGCCCTTGTTCTCCCAGAATACATCTTGCGCGCCAAGTTGAAGGTTGGAGCCTGTAGGCCGGAGTTTGGAAAGAAAAATAAACGGCGGGCAAATAACAACCTCTACATTTTTAATCCCTTGCACTCCCCTGCTCTCCTCGTCAAAAAGCCGCTTGCCTATTGCCAAACTTGTAGGGTTGCATTTCCAGTTTGCAATGATTAAGGGTTTCAAAAATTTGATGAGAAGCAAGGAGAAGTGAGCGAAGAGGAAACTCTTTTCAAACTGCGCTTCGGAGGCCGAGCGGGCATGGTTCGAGCGAGCGAAGCGAGCGAGAGAGCGAGGCCGAGAAACGAGCAGCAGTTTCCTCGCTGGGGGAACTGACTGCTGTCAGTTTGAAAGGAGTTGCCCCTGAGCGACTATTCACTGCTTTCTCAAATACTCCGCGGCGCGTTCCGGTTCAATCGTGGAAATTTCTATTTGCGTGCCGATTTCAAAACCAGCATGGATAGAGGTCTTGGGCAAGATTGTCCAGTGCCAGTGATAAAAAGGATATTTCTTGCCATCGCAAGGCGCGGTATGAAGATAAAAATTATAAGCTGGGTCAGCCAAGCCCTTGTGCAATTTGCTCAAGGCAGCGCCGAATGCCTCGGCCAGCCCCTCTTTTTCCTGCTCTGTCGCCTTTTCAAAATAAGACAGATGCTTTTTTGGAGAAACAATAATCTGAAAGGCCATTTTAGAGGCAAAAGGGCAAAGAACCAAGAAATTTTCATTTTCAAAAATAACCCTTTGCTTGTGCCTCCTTTCCCAATCGGTCATCAGACAATAAATACAACTCCCTTTCTCCTTGAAAAACGTTTCGGAATTGGCTAATCCCCTCTGCAAATCCACGTCTATCAAGGGCGTGGTGATAATCTGGGAATGCGGATGGCTAATGGAAGCGCCGGCTTCAGCGCCGTGATTATGGAAAATAGAAACATAATTAACCAGTTTCTCCTTGCTCAAACTCAGATAGCGCTCCTGATAAACATCAATCACTTCTTTGAGTTCATCTTGGGAAAACTGCGCCATTTGCCGCTGATGGTCTCGGGTTACCACTACTTCATGGAAACCAATTGCCTTCATCCTCTTGTAAAATCTACCCTCTGTATGTTCGTCTAATTTCTTGCCGGGCATAACTGCTGGATACTTATTAGGCACAACAATAACTGTCCAATCTTTTTTTCTGTTATGAGGAAAAACTAATATTGGCTTTGCCTGGCCGGCTATATTACAAAACGGGCAGTCCTTCTGAGAGACCTGTTCTTTCTGTCGTTTTTCCTTTTTAAACGTCTCTGGCCTCTGCGCCCTGCCTGTCGCAATCAACACCCAATCCTTGGAAACAACATCATATCTCAACTCCGATGGAAATTTTGCTTTTTTAGAAGCCATATTTAATTTTACCACAAACCCTAAAAGAAAAAAATAGGGACGTCCAAACAAATGAACGTCCTTAGTCCTCCTTGAGACGGATGTCTAACTCCATTGATATATGCGAATGTCTGGGTCGCCGCTGACAAACCCACACAACATCTCAATCGCATCTTCTGGCAGAGACGATGCTTCCTGAATATTGTAATAGTGGTCTTGCCCGCTCGATCTATCAAGAAAAGAAACGCCTCGTGCTGTTATCGCTAGTAGGAGGCCCTTGAAACTACATGCCTCACTTTCTATATTGATGTCCATCTTCTTTCCAGCAAGTTTAGCCATCATTCCTACTAGAACCTCTTTGGCGCTGACAGAAGACAACTCCACCTCGTTTTCAGACATCTCTGGCTTATCAAGTTCACCAAACGCCTTAAGCGCGCTTTCCATCTGTTCTTCCGTTATAGCTGACATATCTCAACACCTCCTTTAATAGTGATACACGTCAACAAAAAACCTTCACTCAAAATCTTACAACAATTTATAATTCTGTCAACACCCGACGCCCTTCTTTGCTCACGACCACGGTATGCTCAAAGTGAGCCGTGAGAGAACCGTCGCGGGTTTCATAGCCAAAACCATCCTCGGTTTTTTTTAATTTGTAGTCCCCTACCGTAACCATTGGCTCCAGACACAAAACCATGCCTGGTTTTATCTTTGCGCCGCTATGGCGCTTGCCATAGTTTAGAATTTTCGGGTCTTCATGAATTTCTTTGCCAATGCCATGGCCGCACAAATCGCGCACCACGCCAAACCCCTGACCCTCAACATATCGCTGAATTGTTTCGCCAATATCTCCAATTGTATTGCCCGGCCTCACTTTCTTAACACCCAACCTCAACGCTTTCTTGGTCACTTTTATCAACCGTAATTTCCCAAAGTTGCCAGAGAACTGTTCTCTGGCAACTTTGGGAACCAACATAGTTATGGCCATGTCAGTATGAAAACCGCGGTATTTGATGCCCAAGTCCAAAGACAAAATATCGCCCTGCTTCAAATGATAATCCGAGGGCACAGCATGAACAATTACAGAGTTTATAGAAGTACACAAAACCGCCGGAAAACCCTCATAGCCCTTGAATGAGGGCTCTGCGCCGTATTTAAAAACAAGGGTCTCTGCGACCCTGTTTAGTTCCTTAGTGATAATACCTGGCTCAACCATCTGTTCAAGTTCCTTCATAATCCCTGCCAGAATTTTACCACCCTCAGCCATTATTTTTATTTCCTGCTCTGTTTTTATTGAAATCATTTTAGCGCCTTGAGGATATCGGCGAACACGTCCTCAATAGATTGCTCGCCGTTGATTTTAATAAGACGTCCCTGTTTTTCATAATACTCAAGCGCCTCTGTGACATTCTGGTCAAAAAAATCCAGACGGGCATTTATTGCGTCTGCAGTGTCGTCAGACCGAACAGCCAACTCGCCGCCGCATTTATCGCAAACTTTCAATTTCTTAAATTCGCCAACCCAAGGAATTAAACGACTGCACTCTTTGCACATTCTTCTCTTGGTCAAACGGGCAAAAGCCTCTTCTCTGGATATATCAATTAACATATGAAAAGTATTTTTGTCTCTACCAAGCCATTTCATAAATTCGTCAAACATTCTTGCCTCCTCAGCCCGACGGGTTACCCCGTCAAACACAATGCCCTGTTCTTGCCCAACTTTGTAGGAAATCTCATACAGTAGTAAAGCAATACCTATCTCGTCGGGCGGCAAACCGCCCTCAGCCACAATTCTCTTTATCCGCTTGCCAGAGTCAGTATTTTGTTTGGCCAAATCCCTGAACAAATCGCCAGTGGCGATATAAAACATATTACCAAAATGCTCCATCAAAAATTTGGCCTGGGTTCCTTTGCCGCAACCAGACCTTCCCATTAAACTTATATTAATCGGTTTAGACATATTTTGTGCTCCTGGCTAGAAAGTCTCGTATTCGCGCATTTCCAGTTGCGATTTAATGTGGCGCATTGTTTCCAAAACCACACTCACAAGAATCAATAAGGCCGTGCCACCCACCAGAAACTGAAACTGCTGAACGCGTGTCACCGAACGGACTACCATTGGCATCACCGCGATCGTGGCTAAAAACAGCGCGCCAACCGGCAAAACTCGGTACAAAATATAATACAAAAATTTGGCAGTTTGCGAACCCGGCCTGATGCCGGGTACAAAGCCGCCCATCTTCTGCAGATTTGTCGCAATGGCCTTGGGGTCAAAGGTGACCGCAGTATAAAAAAATGTAAAAAGTCCGACCAAAAGAAAATAAAAAGCGCCATATCCCCAGGGGTTTGTCTCTGGATTAAAGAAATTAGCCACCATCTGGGCAATGCGGCCCATAATGCCCCCGGCGCCTGCCATAAAACTGGCTATCATGCCAGGAAATAGCAAAACAGACAAAGCAAAAATAATAGGAATAACGCCAGCTGGATTAACGCTCAAAGGCAAATATGTAGAAGAGCCGCCATACATTTTCATCCCTCTCACCCGCTTGGCATAGGAAATCGGGATATTACGCCGCGCTTCAGTGATGAAGACAACCGCTGCCACAATAACCACAGCCATAACAAAGAAAACTAACAATCCCGGCAGAGAAGAAGAGCCCTGTGTCTGGCCGATAAGAATCATCTGACGCACATTGGAAGGAAAACCAGAGATGATACCAGCAAAAATTAAAAGGGAAACGCCATTGCCAATCCCCTTCTCCGAAATTAACTCTCCCAGCCACATCAAAAACAAAGTGCCAGCGGCAATTGTCAAAAGTGAGGCAATCAAAGCAATCGGCGACAAAGCGCCAATAACCTTTTGACGCGCCAGCAGACCGAGCATTGCGTAACCCTGAAGAAAGGCCAAAGGAACAGCCAAATATCTGCCGTATTGGTTGAACCTCTGACGGCCGGAAGTGCCTTCCTCTTTATAAATCCTTTCCAGTTGTGGGAAAATCATAGTAAGCAGCTGCAGAATAATCACGGCGGTAATATATGGACCCAGTCCCAGCATAATAATAGATAGCTTGTCCATTGTGCCGCCGACAAACAAATTGACCAGACCAAAAATCTGAAACTGGCTAAAGAAGTTTCTTAGGTTCTCAGCGTTAATGCCGGGCATAGGGATATTTGCCATCAAACGAAAGACAGCAAAAAGCGCTAAGACAAACAGAATTTTATTTCTTAGGTCGCGGATTTTGAAGATTTGGATGACTTTTTTGTACCACATGGTTTTATTTTAGACGATTTGACTTTCTTTTTCAACGATTTAAAACGATAGCCGCGCAACTTAGGATATTTCTTGATTAGCTCGCGAATAACCGGCTTAAACCTGCGGCCAGCCCGGGATTTCTGACCTTTCATTCCCTTGCCCGAATAAGTGCCGCGCTTGCCGCCACGAGCGATTCGTTTGCGAGGTTTGTTTTTATGTGTTGGTTTTAGTTGATGAATCTGCATATTTTAATTTTTTCAACGCCTTCATCGTAGCTCTGGCGTTGTTCAGTTTATTCCGCGTTCTTCCTATAATCTTGGACGAGATGTTTTTGATGCCGGCTAAAGTGCAAATTATACGCACTGTACCTCCGGCCACCAATCCCCTACCCTTAATCTGGGGCTTGAGCATAATATAAGCAGGCCCGTATTTCGCCTCCACAGAATGAGGTATGGTCTCATCTGAGATGGGTACCTGGAGCAGGTCTTTTTTTGACAGACGGGTGGCTTTTTCTATGGCCTGCGCCACGTCCCTGCCCTTACCCACGCCACAGCCCACCTTGCCCTTTTTGTCGCCCGAAACAATTACTGCTCGAAAACGGAGCCGCTTGCCCCCGGCCGAAACCCTTGTAACCCGAGCTAAGTCCAATAATTTGGACTCAAAATCGTCTTTTGGTTTTTGTCTAAATTGTGGTCTTCTTCTTCTTTGCATAAAAATTGAAGATTAAAATTTCAGTCCGGCCTCGCGCGCGCCTTCGGCCACGGCCTTCACTCTGCCATGATACTTATAGCCGCCGCGGTCAAAAACAACTTTTTCAATCTTTTCCTTAATCGCTTTTTGGGCAATCAATTTGCCAACTTCGTAAGCAATCTCCGTTTTCTTTCCCTTTTTAATTTCCAGGTCGCTGACTTGAGCTAAAGTTTTACTTTTTTCATCGTCAATCAATTGCGCGTAAATATGCTTAGTTGAACGAAAAATACAAAGACGAGGTATTTTGGCGGTACCGGATATTTTTGCTCTTACCCGTCGATGACGTCTGTATCGTTTTTCACGTTTAATATCCATAAACTAATTCTTATTCCGCGGTTACGGCTTTCTTGCCTTCTTTCCTTCGCACAACCTCGCCCACATAGCGAATGCCCTTGCCCTTATAGGGTTCAGGCGGCCTAATTCTGCGAATCTTGGCTGATGTTTGACCGACTTTTTCCTTATCTATCCCAATAATTGTAATTATGTTCTTTTCAACAGAGAAATCAATGCCTTCTGGCTTTAAAAACTCAACTGGATGACTGAAACCAACCTGAAGTATCAATTTGTCGCCTTCCACTTTGGCGCGATAGCCCACGCCTTCTAATTGCAGCTGTTTCTGACAGCCCTCAACCACTCCCTTCACCATATTTGCCAACAGGGAACGGCTTGTGCCCCATAATGCCTTGCTCTGTTTAGTTTGTCTTTGGAGCGAGACCAAAACTTCTTTGTCTTTTACCTCAACCTTAATTTCAGGTCGAATCTCCTGGGATAATTCGCCTTTTGGTCCTTTTACAGTCACTTCATTGCTGTCAATTTTCACTTCCACGCCCTCGGGTATTTTAATTGGTTTTTTGCCTATTCTTGACATAAGAGTATAAAATACGAACCTACCAAATTTCACAAATTACTTCTCCTCCAAGTTTTTTCTTGCGCGCTTCTTTCCCAGTCATCAATCCCTTGGGGGTGGAGATAACTACTATGCCATGCCCCTCGCGCACTGGTCGGATATGTTTGGAGTTGTTATAAATTCTTTTGCCCGGCATAGAAATCCGCTTCATTCTTCCAATCCTTGGCTCCTTGTCCTCATATTTTAGAGTGAGCAGAATTACTTTTCTGGCTTTTCTGCCCTTCTTTTCTACTTTGTCCACAAAACCCTGTTTTGTAAAAATTTTTGCCAGAGAATATTTTAAATTAGAAAACGGAACAGCCACCGTGGGATGCGCCACGGCTTGAGCATTGCGTATTCTATTGAGCATGTCTGTGATTGGATCAGTCATTTTACCAAGACGACTTCTTCACCCCGGGTATATCTCCCCTATTCGCCATTTCTCTAAAACATATTCTGCAAAGTCCAAAGTCCCTCATATATCCTCTCTTTCTGCCGCACTTAAAACAACGGCGAACAATCCGGCTGGAAAAT
>SDBT01008947.1_pt1 | contig 16286 bp, 13 predicted proteins | sample 2277101 | NCBI WGS metagenome assembly SDBT01 (sample SAMN10404973, study PRJNA504765) | marine sediment metagenome | isolation source: marine sediment core GS10_PC15, 103 cmbsf | place: Arctic Ocean: Southern Knipovich Ridge | collected 2010 | reverse complement strand
CTCCAAAGACAGTTATAATGCTTGGAGACTATAGTGTGCTCAGAGATCAGGTAAGGATTAAATAATGGCAGACGTTGCACACAGTGGTCTAACCACCACAGATTTACATGAGCCTAAGGATGTTGCTGCGGCTACAATAGATCAGGTGTATGTAGCTGATGGAGCAGCTTCTGGAGATTTTACAGACTTACATCCTAAGATGGCAATCTATAGCTATCAAGAATCTGATGGTGTTGATGGTGAGGCGTACACTACAGGTTGGGCTGCTATCAATATTAACACAGAGACATCTGACCCTGATAATATTGGAAGTGTCGCATCTAAGGCAGTCACCATAGGAGCAGGTACTTGGCTTTTACATGGATGGGCTGGTGTACACATAGTCAACGCCGCTGTTGGTATAAGAATTCGCTTACAGAATATTACTGATGCCACTACAATAGGTTTGTCACCTTCTGTAGGTAAGGTGAAACACGTAGATGGTAATGATGTGGCTGCTTTGACATTGCCTGTGTTTGCAACCTTTACTCTTAGCGGGAATAAAGCTATAGAATTACAAGGTATTGCAGGAGGTACGAATCTTACAACTGGTCAAGATGATGATCTTACTGCTGGTGCAGAAGTCTATGCTCAAATTATAGTACATAAACTGAAGGCCAGATAATGGCTAAGCTTAGTCTCTCCGATCTCACAACGATCCTTGGGAATGAGAGTTCGGCTGTTGCCACTCTGAATGCCAACTGGGCGTTGATAGAGACTGCACTCGAGAACACTGTTTCACGAGACGGTACCACTCCCAATACTTTCAGTAATGACCTTGATCTGAACTCTAATGACTTGTTGAATGGCGCTGTCCTCAATGGTACGGATGGCGCCTTTTCTGGTAATGTCACCGTTACAGGTACATTAACTGTTGCTGGCTTACCTATCAGTGGTGCTGGTAACGTCACCATTACAGGCACACCTTTGAATAATCAAGTTACTGTCTTTACAACTGCCACTGACGTTGAGGGTGATCCAAATTTAACATGGAATGGTTCAGCCTTATTAGCGACAGGAGTGGCGCCCTCTTTTCAATTAAAAGAAACAGGGGTTGGGATTACAGCAGACAACACACTATGGCGGTGGATTGTTGATGGTGAAGCGATGGGTTTCCAGCTTTGTAGCGATGCCGGAACATGTGCTGCATCTTACTTCCTTGTTCAAAGGACTGGGAATGTTTGTGACTCCATCGCCTTCACAACGACTGCTTTAACCCAAACCGGAACCTTTGGTGTTACGGGACAAGTCACCTGTGATGACAGCATAAAGATTAAAATACTCTCTGCTGCACCAACTGATACGGCAGATCACGGACAGCTTTGGGTGAGAGATGGTGGGGCAGGAGTAACTGACCTTATGTTTACAGATGAAGCAGGAAACGACACAGAAATAGTAGCTGGAGTAGCATAATGGCAAATGATAAGAAAGAAGAACTTATAGAAGCAGAAGATTTAATCAGTGCTTTGATTCAACAAAGAGAGATTGTCTCTAATCAATTAGCTAAAGCAATGGCTGTTATTATCAGATTTGAAAGAGCTCAGAAATGAACGGATGGTTCAAGATCATTGCTGTTGTTCTCACTGTTGCTGGTATAGTCTATGCAGCTGGTGGAACTATGTACAATCTTGATTGGAGAGTGGAAGCACTAGAGACCAACCAGAAAACGACGAGTAAGCTTGTACGTGATCACCTCGGGCAGATATCTACTATCAATGCTCAGATGGAATCTGTCAGGACTAACATAACCTTGATGAGACAAGCTGTGCAGAGCATCAATGAGAGATTGAATGAGGATCAGAAAAAGAAATGAAGTACACCCTATTAGAACTGGTTCAGTTGATCTTATCTGCCATGGATAGTGAAGAGGTTAATAGTATCAATGATACTGTTGAATCTACGCAAGTATCCTTGTTGCTCAAAGCTCTTTATTTTGATCTAGCAACAGAGCTTGGTCTGCCTGAGCATGAGACTTTGTTTCAGTTAGATGCATCAGGTGATAATAATCTGCCTGTTCTCATGACCCTACCTAGTACAGTGACTAGGTTAGATAATGTCAAGTATGATAAGCAACTGACTGCTGATACTTTCCCCGACTGGCAAAAGATAGAGTTTAAGAACTTCGCTGACTTCATGGATATATCGAATTCCTTGAGAGAAGAGACTACTAATATAGGCAGTATGAATGTGACCAATAACTCAGAGACCTTTGAGATTGTTCATCGTACTAATCTTGCACCTGATTTTTATACCACTACTGATGACTTTACTTTGATCTTCGACTCGTTTGACACCGTTGAGGATACTACTCTGCAGAAGTCTAAGACTATGTGCCAAGGCTCGGTGTACAGCACCTTTACTTTGACAGATGGTTTTACTCCTGACTTGGACCCGACTCAGTTCTCTTACTATATTAATAGAGCTAAGGTACGTGCCTTCACTGAGTTAAAACAAGTCGATCATGCAGAGGCAGCCGGGGAGTCACGACAACAGAAGGTAGTGATACAGAAGAAGAAGAGAGCCGTTGAGGATGAACCGGCAATCCGACGTGCTCCTAATTATGGAAGGAAGAGATAAATGGCACATACAAATATGGACTGGGGTGACGAAGAGGATGAGGTAATCCGAGTTAAGACATATGAGAGAGATGGACGAACCTTCATCGTAACAGCCAGAGACCCTCATGGCTTTTGCAAAATCACCATACCTAAGGGTCCCGTACCTAAGAGGTTAGCAGGTGACTGGACTACCTATGATGATGCTGTTATGGCTATTAATGGCTACTTGAATTGGAAAGCACATGAGCAAACACACAAAGAAAGCCCGAAGAAAGAAGAAAAAGAAATCCAAGCGCAAGGCATAAGCACTGGTGGCTAGACAATCTTCTATAAGTATTGAGAATGACTTCTCGAGAGGTCTGATAACTGAAGCAACAGGGATATCTTTTCCCGAGAACGCTGCTACAGAGCTTTTCGATGTCGTTCTTCATACTACTAAGAAGGTTACTCGACGTAAGGGCTTTGAGTATGAGATGGAGTTTACTCAGAAAACAATAGATAGAGATGGTGGTGTTGTCAGTAGCTACTTCTGGAAGAATGTAACTGGAGATGGTGATACCTCTCTCTTGGTCTTGCAGGTGGGAGGCACACTTTACTTCTATAAGGGGGTAGACCCTCTCTCTGGGGGTGCACTAGCTACTACAATCACTTTGTCCACCTTCTCACCCTCTGGCTCACCACCTGCTCCTGATCCTGTAGCTTGTACGTTCTCAGATGGTAATGGATTGTTGTTTGTTACTCATCCTGACTTAGATGCTTTTCGTGTAGCGTACACAGCTAGTAATGAGACAGTAGCAGCGACACAGATTGACCCAGAGACACGAGACTTTCAAGGCTTGGACTCTGGGATAGCTGTAGACTCTCGACCTGCGGGTACTACGTTTGCTGCTTTAAAGACAGCTAACAAAGAACATGCGTACAATCTCTTAAATCAAGGCTGGGCTTTTAATGAGGGTTCGAGTGGTCCGATAGATGATTGGGATACCGCTCGTACTGACATGCCCTCCAATGCAGATGCATGGTGGTACTACCTAGATACTAGTGGTGACTGGGCAGATGCAGAGATAGCTAGGTACGACCCCGGTAATGCACCAGCAGCTAAGGGTCACTTCATTCTTAATGTCTTTAGCAAGGATCGGACTACTGCGTCTGGTGTAGCAAGCATCACGACAGTCACTACGGGTAATAAGAGGTTCTCAACCAGTGCATTCTTTGCCGGAAGGATGTTCTGGTCCGGTATTAATTCTACAGAGGTCAATAGTTCTATCTTCTTTACTCAGATAGTGGAGAGGGATGAACAGTACGGCTTCTGCTATCAGAAGAATGACCCAGCAACTGACGACATACCTGACCTTCTGGCTGATGATGGTGGTGTCATCGACATTCCTGAAGCAGGGACGATTGTTAAGTTAATTGTAGTTCAGGCTAGTTTGATTGTGTTTGCTACTAATGGAATATGGGCCATCAGTGGCTCTCAGGGGCTTGGGTTTGCTGCCAACGATTTCTCAGTAGCAAAGATTTCATCTATCGGTCATCCTGCACTCACAAGTTTTGTTATTGTTGAAGGTCTGCCTATGTGGTGGAATCCCGAAGGTATCTACGCTCTGAACTCTGATCAAGCAGGTCTGGCTTTTCAAGCAAGGGAGATCACTGAGAATACGATCAAGACGTTCTTTGATCTGATACCACAGTCCTCTAGGAAGGTCGTGAAGGGGGCGTACAACCCTGATACTAAGGTTGTGCAGTGGTTGTACCAGACTGCAGAATCCAGCACTATTGACGATGCACAGGAGTATGACGCGGTACTGAACTTTCATAGCCAGCTAGGTGCGTTCCATCCTTGGACTATTAGTGCTGCTGATGCTAAAGTACATGATATCTTTATCTTAGAGGGCACGGGTGGTAATGCTACCAACAGTGGGGTTACTAGCAACTCGGGTGCGGACAATGTACAAGATGCTGGTGGTGATGAAGTAATCGTGTGGACCTTAAGTTCTGCTGTCTTGACACCTGCTTTTAAGTATATTACGTCTGCCACTAATGGAGCAGGTTCGTACAACTTTACCTTCTCTGAAGCATGGGATGTAGACTACCTTGATTGGACAGCAGAGGAGACTACAGGTGTAGCATACGAAAGCTACTTAATCACTGGGTACAAGATACGTGGTGACACTATGCGTATGCAGCAGAGTAATTACATTCAAACATACTTTGATAAGGAAACTAATGCTTCTTGTAACATCCAAGGTAGATGGGACTGGTCTGCGAACTCACTGTCAGGTAAGTTCTCTACAATACAAGAAGCCTATTCGACTAGACGAGACAACTTCGACATCAACTTTCGTAGATTAAAAATCCGAGGGAAGGGAAGGAGTTTACAGTTGAGGTTATCCTCATCTGCTGGTCAGCCCTTTACATTACTAGGTTGGTCCTCCTTTGATTCAGTCAATGCCACAATATGATTTACCTTACGACTTAGCATTAAGAGAAGCAACAGTAGAAGACATACCAGCCATTCATGATATGTATCTTCACGCTGCAGAAGCAACAGACTTACCATTTGAAGTAGGAGAGATGAATGAAGAGCTAAAGACTTTTTATACTAGTTGTATTAACAGTCCTGATTGTCTTGTTCTTCTTCTAGTTACTAGCGAGAAACCTGTCGGTGTGCTAGTGGCTAGTAAACTTGTAATTCCACTCTTCAAGACTGCCTCTGTAAATGAGATTCTCTGGTGGGTGGAGCCAGAAGGAAGAAAAGGGATAGCTCCTCTTCGTATGATTCAGGCTATGGAAGAATGGGGGAAGCTGAACGAATGTACTCATGTTAAGCTAGGTCTATTGAGTAATATGAGCAGGAAGCAGACTAAGCGGCTTCATAAGATATACAGAAAGAAGGGGTACAAACCTTTTAGTACTACGTATTATAAGGAATTAGATTAAATGATTAATCGTGACCTATCCACAGATGTAGCTGGTTTTACTCCAGAGCCTAATTACACCCCCGGTGAGATTGCTCTTCTCACTCTGGCTGTCACTACGGTTACTGCTGGTGTAGGTCTGAAACTACAGGCTGATGCTGCTGACGAACAGAAGGAAGCCAGTGCTAGGATAGCAAAGCAGCAAGATGATATTGAGAAGCAGAGGAGGCTACAAGCAGGTCTTGAGCTATCACGACAAAGGCGTAAGTCTCGTCGTCTTGCGCTCATAGAGCAGTCTAGGATACGTAACACGGCTGTCAATAGAGGCATTGGGCTTGGTGGTTCTTCTGCACCGGGTGCTATAGGTGCAGCTCAGTCCGAACTAGGCTTCCAGATAGGATCTATCGGACAGAATGAACAGCTAGGTAATGCAGTGTTTGATGCTAACTCTGTTATAGGCCAGCAGAGAGATCAGTTCAACCAAGGAGGAGCTAATGCTGCCTTCGGTAGATCAGTACAGGGTATCGGAGGTGCTGTAGCTAGAAACTTTGACACCTTCCAGAGAGTAGGTAACAATCTGTCAGCAACTCTCTTCCCGCAGACTCCTGTGTCTCTAACTTCGACTTCACCAAGGCCAACAGCATAATGGCCGAGCCTTTTAGCCTAGTAGAAGAGCCTGAGGAATCAAAACTCGATCTGGGTAGTTTTGACTTACAACCTAGTATCTCTCCTACCTTTAACACTCTTACCCTCCCTACTGAGGTAGCAGAGGATGAGGCGGTTCAGATGGACTCTGCTCTTGGGGAGAGAAGCCCCGGTGTGGACACACTTCAAGGTAGCCTCGAGAGGGGTGAAAGAAAGAACATTACTGATCTCTTTATGGATGACCAGAGAGATAAGGCAACAGAATCTAAGGCTCGTTTGATTGAGAACTTCTTCAAGAATAGGCCAAATCCTGAGAGACCCTTAACTCCTGATGATGATGATCAATTAGAAAAACTCTTTAACATAGATACAGAGCCTGATAAAAACATAGTCATTCAGGATACCTTATCTGCTAAGTATATAATGGATGGTTTAGCCAGAGCTGCGGCAACCAACCCTGCCCTACAGGAAGTGTTAGATGATCCTAGGCTACAGGACAAGAATAAGACCGCAATTAGTGGTGCTATCAAGATGGGTTTTACCATCAATTTAATTAGAGATGCAATAGAGGAGTTTAATCAAATAGAGTTTAGCCTACCCAGAACGTTTCAAGATGCAGGTGAGTTGCTGTTTCTTCCGGGTCAAGAGTATTTTGATCTTAAACTCTTAGGCGAAGACATAGGTGTCGACCTTCCTGAGAAACTGCTGCCGGGTCCGGATATTGATGGTAAGATAGATTTCTTCTACCGTCAAACCAAAACGAGACAGACAGAACTGCTACCTCAGATAGTTGAGGCGTTGGCTGCTAGGAACAGATTCAATGCGACCTTCTTCTTACAGAAGATGCTCATCTTTGGGTTGGACACTGAGAGATTTGAGAATCTGATAGGTGCCATAGATGTCGGAGCTGGGGTTACCACTTTCGGTCAAGCAACTATTCTTATTAAAGCTGGGCTGTTGTTCAAGGCTCTTCAGTTCTTGATCACTGGTTCTATTCGTAGACGAGTAGGCTTAAATTCAGCCAGTCTTGCTAGGGGGGATGTGGCATCAGCAGTAGCTAACAAAGCACGGAAGAAGTTTGCAGACCTAGCTCGTAATTCTCCTGAGACTAAGAGCTTTAGAGAGGTTACCTCTGAACTACCTAGTCTGTACAATCTCCGTCAGATTCTTTCTGGTAGTGATGAGTCTTTAACCGCTCTATCCCTAGATAGAATTACTACTATGATGAAGCTGAATGTAGGTAAGTTTCTGGAAGCAGCCACTGATGTGCTCAATATCAAGCGTATTGATGATGCTGATGTTACCACCTTAATTCCTATACTCAAACGACAGGTTGTGGATACCTTCAGTGGTGTGGAAGATAAAATACTAGATGTCAAGATCATCTCTTCTGATAAGACACTCACTAGGACAACTACTGCTCGACACACTATAGGTGATATGAACAATGAGTTATTTCTAGATGAAGCAGCGGCCACGTATCATATTGAATTGTACGGTTTACCTGCGGGCACACCAGTACGACCCAAGGGTGGTGGTAGGTTTGCTATTGAACTGGACGTAACCTTGAATGAGAATGATCCGTTCATTAAGGCACTGAAGCTTACTGCGAGACAGCTTACACCGGGTGGCACTGATGTGTTGCGTGAGAGACTGAGAAGATTTGAGACTGGATTAGATAGTCTTTCAGTAGAATTGAACGAAGCTAAACTTATAGCTGCTACAGGGACATCACGAGTCTCTGGTGTCTTTCTTATAATAGATGACGCTTTGTCCACTATGTCTCGTGCATCTAGGAAGAGGTTAAACCAGTTCTTAAATAAAGAACAGAGACGAATTAACCCAAATGGTGAGCAAGGACGGTTTGCAAAGAACATTGGTGAGTTACAAGACCAGTGGCGGAAGCAGTTTGATCGTAGTCCTACAGATAGAGAAGTAGCTGGGTATCTGGCCTATCGTCAGCTTAACGATTTAGATCTGATGATGAGAAACATTGCTACTGTGGGCTCCAAGGCTAAGTCTGGTCTTAAGGAGATTGAAGTGGCGTTGCCTAAGGGGAGCTCGGTCACGGTTGAGGCTGTCCCCACCACTATCAAAGCACTTCGAAATGATGTTTCAGCCGGTGTGTTACACCTTAAGGGTAATGGACAACATGAGCTTATCCGTACTATTGGATTAGATGATCTTGAGAGAGCTAAGGTAGCTGCTATCCGGCCCGGTAACCAGATATTTCAGATCTCAGACAAGGGAATGGCTGCACTAGAAGAGACGCCGGGTATTAAGAAGATCATAGGTGGTTCTACTATTCATTTCGTCATAGCTAAAACACCTAAGATTAACGCATTACGGTTTAAACAGCTAGTCACAACTGAAGGTGGTCACCTCATACAGAAGGGTCGGTTCTTTACTGTGCAACCTAAGGCGTATAGAGAGATTGACCCTAAAACAGGGACGTTGATAAGCACACAGTACACGGGGGACGTAGCTCTTTTAGGTCACACCTCTAAAGCAGAGGCATTGAAGTACAAGGTAGCCTTTGATAAAGCACGATCTATGCTCAATGCAGCTACTAGAGTGGGTGCAGATGGGGTAGCGTCACTTGATCCTGCCTTAGCACGTAACTTAGGTCGTTTCTTATCTGGTAACCTGCCCTATACCCTTCGTAACTTTGTTAAGCTATTCAGAAAGCTTAATCCAGAAGAGGGGATACTGTCCCTTGATGCACCTATCCTGACTACACGTTTTGGTAAGAGCGCTGGTGAGACTCATAAGCTTGAAGCTCTGCCTTTCTTTAGACAATTCAGGGATAACACCAAAGGTGCCTACCATGTAACGGAAGACCTTGACAAGACATTTATCACAGACAGGTCCAAACCATTGATGACAGTTAGAGAGAGGGGTGGACAGGACAATCCTCTGCTCACACTCACGAGAGCACCTATTGTTGATGCTCTACCTGCTCTTGAGAGAGGGCTTAGTTCATTAGTCAACAGCTCCTTCATTAATGATTATAAGATAGTAGCAGCTAATGCCTTTGTTAAGCAGTTTGATGAGATTCTGGAAGGTACAAATCTAACACGGAACCCAGTGGCTCATTTGTACAACCCACAGTTTAGAGCAGGGGCAGATGAGGCTACACGGAGAGTGGCTAATAACTATATAGAATCCTTCAAGCAGTTCATGAATGTCAAATCACCTACTGATGAGGTACTGCTCAGATTCCAGAACAACCTAGCAGACACTATCTATAAGAGGGTGGGCCAGAAGGGGGTAGAGATAGCTGATCCTATCTTAGCTCGTATCAAAGACCCTACTACCTTCATGAGAGCTGCGGCTTTTCATATGACATTGGGTATGTTCAACCCGGTACAGCTGTTTGTGCAGTCTACCACCTTCACCACCATGGCTGCCCTGTCTGGAACACGAAATACCCTTAAATCTATGCCTGCTGCGTACATGATGCAATTGGCTAGTCACACGTTAGAGCCTAAGATTCTCAGACGACTGGCTCACGTCAGTGGGTGGAAACCTCAGCACTTCAATGAAGTCTTTGCTCTGTTAAATAGGTCAGGGTTTGGGAGATTAGGTAAAGAACAGGCTCTGTTGGATAACGTATTTAGTCCTAAAGTGTTCACCACCAAGGCAGGTAGGTTTTTAGATGGTGCTGCTGTCTTCTTTAATGGCATTGAGAGAAACTTACGACACACCTCCATGGCCTCTGCCTATCGTCAGTGGAGAGTAGCTAATCCTAAGGCTAAGTTTACAGATGCGATACAACGACAGGTGCTGACTGAAGCTAGTAGGCTCAATGTGGACATGATCTCCTCTGCTAACGCATTCTGGCAGAAGGGGTGGCCCTCTGTCATGACCCAGTTCTGGGCATATCCGACTAGAATGATGGAGCAGCTGTTAAGTAAGAAGAGATTGTCTCATAATGATAGAATGAGGTCTGCAGTCTTCTACGGCATGCTCTTTGGGGCACCCACGATGGGCTCGATCTTTACAACTATCCCCTTTTCTGATATGCTAAGAGATCGCCTAACTCAAAAGGGTATTGTTCCTTCTAATATTGGAATGCAAACGTTTGAGCAGGGTATGCTTGCTACTATGACCGGTTGGATTACTGGTACTACGTTTGACGTAGCCCAAAGGTTGTCACCAGAAGGGCTGGGGCCATTACAGACTCTCTTAGATGCATGGAACGGTGATAAAGGAGTGTTTGAGATTGCTCTAGGCTTCGCAGGGGGTAAACTGGGTCAAACCTTGATTGATACGTCCACTCCTGTTATTCGTTTCTTCTTACATGCCTTTAATGAAGATGGAAGAGACTTACCCCTTATCACAGATGCTGAATATCGTGCTATTACAGGCAATATCTCTGCATATAGGGAGTTTCAGAAATTCACAGATGCAATCCTGCACCAAACCTACTTCACTAAGGCAGGGAGGGCTGTTGGAAAGTTTACCGTTGGTGAAGCACAGTTCTCATCTCTCTTTGGTGTCATACCACGACGCTTTACCACCATGTTCTCTGCCGCTAATGCAGTTAGAAAAACTGTTAAAGATAGGAAGGTACATCGGGACAATATAGTGAAGGAGCTACGGTTCTACTTCAAAGCTTTTGCTCTTGGAGATGAAGCGGGCATGGATAGAGCGATGTTATCTGCTAAGTTCTCAGCCAAACTGGGTCAATTTACCAATTCTCAATATGCTGACATCAAGGCTAGTGTGATGGAAGAGAATAGGGGTTTTCTACATCTTCTTAACACACCTTTCTTGGACAAGACGATGGACACATACGACGCTAGACTAAAATTAATGCTAAACCTCAAAGCTACTGAAGATAAAGAGACTGAAAGGAACAAGTAAGATGCCTCCGTTTACAGAAGCACTAGCAGCCAATGATCCACAGAGGACTGTGTTCTTCTCTCGTGCTCGTCAGGGGATGGCAGGAGATAGGAAGTTGGCGTCTCTCTTTACCTCTGCTACCACAGCTATCACTGATGTTGTTGGTATTGTAGATAAGACCAATCAGAACGAGATTGGCAGAGATATAGCAGAAGCGAAGGAGAGGATTCAGAGTCCCTTCATAGACCCCGTACTTCCTAGTGAAGTGACTGGCTTAGCCTCTGAGGATGATAGTGTTGCTGACCCCTCTATCGCAGCCGATGCACCTGATGGTTTGAAGAGGGGTTTTACACGTCTGGATAAGAGGAACCAAGCACTTGCTCAGAAGAAGATCACACAAACCCAGTACAATGGTGAGATACTGGCTGAGGTACGTAGGTTGCGTACTGATTTTCCTGGTTATACTGACATCATTGATCAGAAGATTAAACAGTCGTTTGGTAGAGACCCAGCTAATGACATCGTTCGTCTCAGCTTCCAGAATGCACGTCAGGCAGAGAACAGAGCTTTTCAAGAGGGTGTGCGCCAGCGCACTCTGGTACGTAACTTGCAAGGACGGGGGCTTATCAACAGGGAGCTTGCTCAAGGTGTACTAGATGGCACCACAAGCCTAGATACCGCCATGCTCGTAGTTGGTAGAGAACAAAGAGGTCGGTTGTTAGCTGCTGAGAAGGCGACAGCCGCTACCCAAGGCAATGTAGCTCTGGTACGTGCTCAGGGTTTTGAATTTAAGCATGATCAACTCAATGCTGCTGAACTCTATTTTAAGGGTTCAGGTTTAGGCAGCGTTACTAATGCTATGGATATGCTGAATGCCTTACAGCAGAATCCGCAGATGGTCACTCCACAAATACAGTCGCAAGTCCTTTTTGCTATTAATGGTTTGTCGGCGGCTAAGCTAGCTGCAGCTAAGAGGTACCTTGATGCAAATCCTGAGCTTGCTGTTAAGTCCGGGCCAGCGTTAATGGCAAACCTGAGAGAGGAGCGAGATGCTCTCCAGAAGACTATCAGTGGTTCTGATGATTTCATTACTACTGCTAAGATACCAGTATTTATAGCTCAAGTGCAAGCACAAGCGACTTTTGATGAGTTTAAATCTACACTTCCTGAGGGTACCAAGCTGCTATTTGATTTTCTTTTAAATGCTAAGACAGAGGCATCAGCTAAAGCTATAAGTGACATGCTCGCATCTACTAGTATTGCTGATAAAAAGGGTAGAGATCTTATCAGGCTCTTTGAGGTGTTTATTAAAAGTAAGGAGGCTCCAGTCCCAATAGCTAGAGGACTGGGTGATCTGTCCGAGTCCTTAAAGGACCTTGGTGTAGGTCAAACTGAAGAACGAGGACGGCTTAATGAGTTCATCTCGCTGGGTCACAGGTATGTTAATGATATAGGTTTTCCTGCTGATGAAAGATTGCACATTATGATGGGCCTGTACGATACAACAGGTATGCCAGAGAAAAGCTTAGAGGATTACTATCAGACAATGATTGAACGTGGCACAATCCTGATGCATAGGCCGATATTTGAAGATGAGCCCATTCTTGGTAAGGCAGCAGCTAGAGGAATAATGGACACATTCAGGCTGACCAATAGGAAAGCCATCAACACTCTTGAGAACATAGCTGGTAGTAATATCAACCAACGTTTAGGTATACGAGGGGACGGAACTCTCTTTGATGCAGCTCCTAAGGGACTAGAGGCTGGTGACCTAACCACACCCATTGGTGAGGAGTCACTGACAGCTGGAAAGACGTTGTTTCAAGAGGCGCTGGATATAATCAATACCACTATAGTAGATACAGTCAATGCGTTAAAGACTGCTGGTGTCAAGGACCAGAAGGGAGTTCCTACGGGCACAGCCCTGCTCGCTAATCTAACCAAAGCTGGTGATGGATCAGAAGCTGATAGAGTTAGAGCACAAGCACTGGCTGCTCTCAGAGCCACTCCTGATTTCTTTAAGCTCCGGTCTCCTGACTCCTTGCTCACTTCTGAGCTAGACTTCGGCGAGCCCTTTGATGACCTCGACCCCAATCCTCTCGAGCAATCACGACAGGCTGAAGTTGAATCAGCTGCTGTACAACAGGTAAGAAGGCTCCAAGCAGAGCAGAATGCTCGTGGACCCATAGTCCTGCCAGATACGAGGGCCTCAGAGGGGCCGCCAGACGCCGAAGCGACAGTCCCTGAGGGTCAGGTACCGGGAGATACTAACCTCGCTCCTGAGGCTTCTCTGTCCTCCGCCCCAAGATTGCCTACTACACAGTTTAAGGAGCCTCAAGCCGAGTTCTTAAGGAAACGCCAAGCAGGTGAGACAACTAAGGACTTCTTTAAGAGACGGCAGGATGCTCTTACGCAAGCAGGTAAGGAGATAACAGCAGCCGTGTCCGATGAGAGACGTAAGGTCATCAACGTCACTGATGAGAGAATCAATGATGGTGAGAAGACTCAGATACCTACCTTCATAGCGGGTACTGAGCTGTCTAAGGAGGCTGCCATCCAAGCTATTACAGATAACAATGGGTTCGACCCAGACACAGGACACAGGTTAGACTCAAACAAAACTATTGAAGGAGAGGGAGGAGCCTCTTCAGACATCCCTTTCAGACGCTCCTCGAACTAGCACCGGTATCAGGTGAGCTGTTGGCAGCTAAGGATGCTGTTGAGAAGTTCCAAGAAGGTGACTTTATAGGCAGTGCCATCTCTGCTATTGGTACTCTTCCCGGATTCGGCTTAGCAGGTAGATTTGCTAAGAAGGGTATGGGTCTCTTCTCTGCTAAGCAAGCTGAGAATACTATAGTAGCGGCTCTTATCGCAGCTAAGAGAACAGGTGATCCTAAGATAATAAAAGTTATTGATAAACGAGTAGATCAATTTGCTAAAAGATTAGATACCTTCCTTGATGTCAAGAAGAGAGGTGGTATGTCTAAGGGAGCTATAGAGATTGAAGAAGCTACCTTAGTACGAAAAGAGGCTGACCTGTTTGACTTCATTCAGTCTCAAGAGAAGAAGGTTATCAAACTAGGTAAACCAGACCGTACTCTTGAGCCAGCTCTGACAGATAAACTTGGTCGCACTCTGAGAGAGAGCTCTGTTGCCAGAGGCGCAAGGGCTGGAAGAACAAGAAGAAAGAATCTTGATGATCAAATTAAATCATTAGAGGACGACATAGACTTTAACAAAGATGTTCTTACTGGAGGAGAAACACGTCTGATGGAGGAGAGAATAGAAGAATTGATTAGAGAAAGAAAACGATTAGGTGCAGTTCGTGGTGTACCCACTAGTGAGGTTATTATTCCAGACTTCACCAAGAAAAGATAAGCCTAGCTCTCAACACTAGACAAACAAAAACCCCCTAAGGATCTCTCCCTAGGGGGTTTTCTTTTGCACCCTTCCAACTAAGTGCCTAGTAAATATACCATAGTACCAAACAATACCACAAGAGCAACACCAAACCATATTGCCCATACATCATTATCACGTTTGTAGTTACGTGCCACAATAGTCTCCTTTCCCTGTTATGTCAGTTTCCATAAATGGAAGTAAGCTGCACGTTTAGGCTTGTTAAGACCCACAGAATCCACCACCCGTAATATCGCAAGAATCGTTAACTTCCACATGCTCCTCACCTAGGTTATCTAAACCATCCTTGTAAGGGACAGCAGTAAGAGGCTGACCCCCCCGTGACCCATCAGGATAACAGGTAAGGCCACGTAAACGGGAGGCGTACCTTGCCAAGACGGCAGAGAATACTTCAGCTCCTCTATTATCATTGATATTCCCATCATCAGAGCTATCGTTACAAGAGGGGAGATTGATAGTACTAGAAATTCCCATATCAACATAGTCCTGTACCTTTGCTTGGAATTTAATCCTTCTTTCATAATCCTTAGCTAAGTCAAACGCAGTCTCTATCTTATCAGGGTCACAGCCTGTGGCTTCTATGACTGTGTGAGCTGCGTAATCGACAGCATACTGATACTTCCATTTCTTACCATCAGTGAGATATCGACGTTTGTAAGCGACTGCATATATTGGTTCGATACCGGTTGTTGTACCAGCAAGCAATCCAATAGTTCCGGTAGGTGCAATTGCTCTATTGGCCACGGGTCGGGAGATCGAAAGATGATCAGCAAACTGTCCGGAGACACTATCGGATACGCCTTGATACACCGACAACCACTTGTGCAGTTCGGGCACAACTCCATACTTATGTCCCCTCTGTATTAACCACTCGTGGACTCCCATAAGTCCTAAGCCAAGTCTTCTATTTCTCGTCCTTACTTCACTAATCTTGGGATAAGGCACATCAGCACGGAGAGTCCCACACATAAGGAACTTAATAGCCAAGTCAGTAACGTCGGCGAGCTCCCCCATTGACTCAATTCTAGAAAGATTGATGCTACCGAGATTACAAACATCACTATCGTCAGAAGACGTAACCTCAGTGCAAGCGTTTCGAAGTGTTTCGGTCTCTTTCTCAAAGAAGTTAAAGCTAAATCCCGGTTCCCCCGTTGTGAGGGCTTGCTGTACGTTGTTTCTAAATACATCTCCTACTTCTCCTGTCTTGAGGTAATGCATCAGCCACTCTGTGTCATAGTTAATGCTGATATTGGTCATATCTAGAGGAGCAGGGAAGTTGAAGTCCCTTTCCTTCATGGTCTTGATGTCCTTGCTCCAGTTCTTGATAGTTAAGAACTCTTCGATGTCTCCATGCCTCCAGTTAAGGGAAGCGTATATTGCGGATCGTCTGCTCCCTCCTTGCATGACGTTTCGTACGATCTCGTTGACCATGAGCATCTTAGCGAGGGGTCCAGAAGCGACGCCCCCTGTTCGTTTAATAACGGCTCCACTTTGGCGGTATCTAGAATAATCAACCCCGATCCCACCACCAGTAAGCAAACAGCTTTCGGACTTCCATGAGACATTAGCCCAATCTTCTCGAGAGTCTTCTTCAGCTCTGAGTAGGTAACAATTGTTAAAGAATTTAACTGGTCTTCCAGCATAGTATAGGTACCTCCCTCCGGGCATGAACTTCATATCAGTGATGTACTGAGTTAATTGATCCTTATCATCTTTAGTTAACACACCGGCACTGACATCGTTAACCACGGTACTTGCTAATTCACTCCATGTTTCACTCCCGTCATGCCGATACTTGTTGTTGAATGTAGGCTCGCTAATGTCTGAGCGAAACATTGGATTGGCCTCTGATTTATAC
>SDBT01008946.1_pt1 | contig 16287 bp, 33 predicted proteins | sample 2277101 | NCBI WGS metagenome assembly SDBT01 (sample SAMN10404973, study PRJNA504765) | marine sediment metagenome | isolation source: marine sediment core GS10_PC15, 103 cmbsf | place: Arctic Ocean: Southern Knipovich Ridge | collected 2010 | reverse complement strand
CTCATACACCAATCCCTCGGCTGCTACCCATAAGCCAAGGATCTTTCGGTCATACCACATCCCCTTTGGTGTGGATTTCTTTAGGTTCTCGGTGTAATCCAGACTAAGAAAAGGATTATCATCGAGAGCAAAATGATGGGATCTGATCCTAATCCTGCCACTGCTCAATTTCTCCCCGGATTTATCGATGTAATCCGTCTTTATTGGATGCTCCGGAAAGTCCGGGTTTGTATCCCAAAAGATGTTCGCGTTTTCACCTGAACATCGGTTGAACGCTTCTTGTAAGCTGTTCGGATGTGTCAACGTTACCTCGTTGCCATACCATCCGTCGGCTGTCATGCCCGTCATTATCTTGTATGAATCGGCTTTGTCAGTGCCGAAACAGTGAATGGAATTCCCGTATAATATGAACTTGTTTTCTTGCCCGGATAGTTTTGTATTTATTCCAAACTCTTCCGCAAGCGGCTCTAATACATTTCGTCGTATGGACCCGATCGTATGCCCGGTTATGATAAAGTGTTTCCCTTGCCCTGTCTTTCTTCTCACATCGGTATAAAACAACGCATTATTTACAAAGGTCTTACCGGATCTTACGGCCCCCTCAAGTATCGTTATTTTCGGCTGGTTCAGGAGCGTGTACTGAATTATCTTTTCCTGCTTCGTGCTCAACACCATTCGTCAACCTCTCCGCAAGCTCCAACCATTCAGCATCCTTCTCATTGTGTACGCTCACCGTCTGCAATGCCTTTCCGTCTATACGGTCAACTAAATCCCTTATTGACTGGCCGTCGTTCTTGACTAACGCGGTTTTAATGTATGATCGTATCAGTTTCTCGGCATAGGTCTTTTCATCATCCGGTGCTTTCTCCATAAGCACATCCTTGATTATGGCAAGTAATGATAGACTGCCTTTCGGCCTGCCGGGGCCACCCTCATTCCCTTCTACAAATCTTCCGTTGTTATCTCTTTCCATCGTTTCTTCCCGTTTTAAAACCGTATCAGGACACGATCAGGACACCCCTCTCATATCCCGCTGTTCCGCTATCAACTCCCCCAGCCTGACTGATAGGTACTCGATGTTTGCGTACCACAATATCCAGGGTGACTTATCCCTGTTACCCGGGTCCTGATAGAAGTCGTCGAGCAAGTTGACTACTACCACATCCAACATGCCCGGCACAAACATTTCCGGTGGGAACTCTAAATCAGCATTTACTATATGAGCTCCGGCGTACCCCGTGATATAGCCCTGCACATAAGCGAGCTTTTCCACCCGGTCTAGGGATAGCCATTCATCCCCCGTCATCTCTTTGAAGTTGAGTATGTCGGAATTTCCGGCATACCGTGGTATTGATGTACAAGCAGTGAGAAATAAGATGGTGCAAATAATGCACAATGTCTTCATGATTCACCCAATAAAAAAAGCCCCGTACAGAAGTACGAAGGCTATACCTTGTGTAATCCTTTTACCTATACGTAACTTGCCTGTTCGTGACAAACCATTCTGTCCATCACATCCTCACCGTTTTCTACGTTACCACTATCATCCTCATATGCAAGATTCCACAAATCCACTTCGTCAATCGCCCTCACATCCCTATCCGCGGTTCTTAGAATATCAAACATATCCTTAACCGCACCATTCACAATTAAATCGGGGTTAGTGGTTTCACCCTCATATATCCGTATCCACAATTCCTGTTCTATATCATCAACGTCCCAACATAGTATATCAAACTTGCCCGGATATGCTCTGAAATATCGAAATGCTAACGATCTTATGCGTTTCCGCAAACTCGAATTAGAATATAATTTATCGAATGGCTTTGCGTGCATTATTTCTTCCCCTTATTAATGTGGTTCGACAAATCAAGGGGTCACTCCACCACTTTTTTAATAATTCTTCCCGCTCTACGTGTTCCCGAATCATCACTCGGGTATCGTTTCGGCTTTGGCATCCACCGCTTTTCCCAATCACGCCGGATGGTGGAATATGCTATCCACAGGTAATGCTCGAATAACATACCGTAGTTTGCGTTGCCTATCGCTATCCATGCAATGCATAAAAAATGCGCTCGCCGCCCGATATCAGCAGTGAACGCCTTAACGATGTCTACCACATACTCACGGAGTTTTACGTCACTGTGGATGTCGATGAACTCGGCTCCTGTCAACGGCTTACCTCGATATCAGCTTCGGGATTATCGATGCATGCTTTCAGATAGTTCCGCGTGAATGTAACAAGCCCATCGTATGTGCCCCAGCCGTTAGAACTAATCTTTTTAAATCGTTCCGGGTCTGCTTCAAGTGCTTTCAGCCCCCTTCTAAGCGAAAATATAATATCCTTAGCTTTCTTGAAACCTATTCCTTCAGGCCGCCATAGTACAGAATATAATCCCGCCTCCGCTGCCATCTTTGTAAGATTGTGCGTGATACTTGCCTCATATATTTCATACAGCTCGGTAACCATTAACCGTACATCAAGACTCATTGTAAACCTCCTCCACCCAGAGCGGGAGTACATACCGCACACACGACATTCCCCCTTCAACCATTAGTCCTGTCAATACCAGCATAGCTTCCTGTTTGGTATAACCATCGCCCCGGGCGTCATGTATCATTTTCACAACCTCGGTTTTAAGCGTGGAAAAACTATGCTTATCACCGATTGCTTCATCTATCCAATTCATCTATTGCTTCTTTTAGGCCGTGGATGGGTTTAAAATGTTGAAAATTAACAGTGAATAACTGATACTTCAAATATGCATCAGGGCTATATGCTTTCAATTTTCCGTATACACAATTATTTTCAGAACAGTCCCAAGCTTTCCCCCATATCCCAATCTCTATTTCCGGCGGTTCGATTGCGTCAAGTATTCTTTTCGATATTTCTGATATCCATGGTAACGGCGCCACCCGATCTTCTACCGGACACCCTCTATAAAGAATATTGGATACCATTTCAATCTTCAGTTCTCTTGTCATTCTGTCATCTCCTTATCCGTTATATTAAGTTAATCATTCTGCATCTCCAGTAGCATTACAAATATTCCAATAAGCGCTAAGGGACATGCCACAAATATACCAATAATTGAAAGTGGTATATTCAACGCCGTCATAAGCACCCTTAACCATCTTTTATCAGATTTTTCTACAGCTCTATATAGCGGTAAAATTATCCATAGCACGATATTACTTATAGCATCACTCATTCTGTCATCTCCCTGTAGACATCCTTGCCTACCATATCGGAAATAGTATCAAGCAGTTTCCGCCACACCGGACCCGGTTGCCCGTTGCCTATGTCTTGACCGTTTATCCAACACACAGGGGCAAGGCAGTAGGGTGTGGTAGTTAACCATACTTCATCGGCGTTGAGTAAATCGTATAGAGATAAATAAATATGTGAAAAATCTATTTTCTTTTTTTTCGCTGCTTCAAGAAGTGTGCCCAATCCTATGCCTGACAACCTGTTTGTCAAAGAAAACACTATTGTATTATACATATATGCCGCCACATTCGCCCCGCCTGTTTCCGTTACATATCCGTGTTCGTCGAGGTACAGCGCCACCGCTCCGGGTACCTGTAGTTGTTGTTCCGCCATCCACATGTGTAATCGATTCCGATGTTTTATCCTGGAGTCAAACATGTTCGGCGGTATGTGCCTGATGTGTGGGGTAATTAAATGTATGCCCTCGGTGAAATATCGCTTCCACAATAGTTTTGTCTGCAAAGGAAAAGTATGCACAATGAATGTCGGTTCACGATCCCCGGATATCCCCGCACTACCGGCATACACTTTGTTCTCCCCAGCGGTGACGTAGAACACGATAGCCAAGTCCTTGTCGGTGTAGTTTTCTTTTATCAAACCATCGACAATATCCTTTACTTCGGGTTTCGTTTTGCCCGGCGGTATGCAGGCATATTTACAGCTACGTAATAGCCGGTCAATGTGTTCGCCGAGCATCCAAGGTATCCCGTTGAATGTCCTGACTAAATCAGTTACCCCCGCGCCCATCAATACGCCTAAATCATAGACTGACAAAGTGCATAATTCCAACGGTATGAATTTGTCATTCTTGTATGCTAACATGCTGCCCCCTATATTCTAAAAATTCATCAGCTATCTTGCTGCACCGGTTCCACATTTCTTTCCCCACCTCCTCTAATCTATAGTTTTTTGCTATTGCAGGCCCTATTGATAAAAGTAAAGCAGCGAAATATAAATCAAACGGCATTATCTCTGCCTTCATGTCACCAACTCCCCTGCTTTTATTTTATACCACGGCCTAACCGTTCTACACGGTATCACCGTTGCATTTGCCCCGATAGCTGCCCCCATTTTAATATGGCACCCCCCGCATATTGTCGCACCCGGTCCGACACTTACAAAATCACCAATAATACAACCGTGGTCAATCGACGCATTGGTATTGATGATACAGTGCTTGCCTATCCTGCAACCGGTGTTTACGATAGCACCCGGCATGATAACAGTACCCTCGCCTATTTCTACACCTTCCGCGATTGTTGCCTTAGAAGATATAGCCTTGCCGTATGGTATGTCAAGGTATTCCGCGATCTTTCTTCTTACTTCGTTGTCCCCTATGCCGATAATAACATTCATTGATATCGTGATATCGTTTCCCGGAAGGTAATCTTTTTTAACAATCGGCATTCCAAGCGGCTTGAGAATTGACTCTATCATATCAGCGTGTCCGCCCGTGCCTATGATGTGCATATGCTCTCGTTAATCACATCTATTATGTCATTTGGTATAAATTTGACATACCCGATAATGTGCAAATCAACATCTGTCATACTTACCAAATTATTATTATCTGCACGTACCCCCATCTTCCATGATGTCACATAACCATCGATTATATATTGACCATCGGGAATATCGAATTTCATTATTTGCGTTTTGCTTCTCATACAACCTCCTCGTTAATCTTGTAAAGCTGAAACTTCTCGATGTGGTCAATAAGTTCCCTGTCGCTGATGTCGTAAATGGTGTCGCCCAATCGTTGTATCACCGTCTCGAAAAAATCGAAATCCTCTTTGTAGTCAAGTGTCATTCTAATATCATGTTCAGCGACACATTGATGAAAACTTAAATCCCAAGGCCAATCCTTTACCCAATTAAAATCTTGCTTGCCCGACATCAATCGTTCGGATAAAAAATCAAATGTGTAGCCAAATGCGTTCATCCCAAACGGCAGCCCGGTACTACGCACCGACTCCGAATATTTCAAAACATCAATCATTATTCTTATCTGTGCTGGTGAACAAAATATATCATCGCCGTCTACCGACACACAAGAATCATAACCGAAGTATTCCATAGCGTCATATTGCCGTTGCGGTATATTGTCGTCATCACCGAAATAGGTGCAGTGAATGTGTTCAAATGCCTTGTTGTCATCATAGTTGCCGGTGACTATCACAATGGGATTATCCACCTTACGCCGTATTCTTTCGATGAGATACGTGATAATCGGCTTGTCGTTTATTCTCAGCAGATGTTTTTTCTTCAGCCGCGTTGATGCGAGTCGTGCGTTTATCAATATACTTGTCATATTTTTGCCTGTTCTGCATAATATTCTGACATTGCAATACTATAGTCCTTGTAATTATAATACCTCGCTACTTCCCCGTCACACCTTCTGCAATACCCGTATCCTACAAAACTATATTCCGTTGTCTCACATTTAAAATATCGCCTACCACTGTGTCCACACTCTAATTGAGTAATTCTTTTTTCAAGTTTTCTAAATTTGCTATATAAATCCTTTTTCCCTGTCATCCTATCTCCTCCACAATTTTCAGCAGCGTCAATTCTTTTTCAAGCGTGTTCGGAAAATCTATCCCGCCGTCTATCGCATCAAGAAACGCTTTCGTTTCATCGCGGTACATTTGTTCGGGGATATCAATATCAACAATAAGCTGTTCTTCGCTGCCGTTGATGAGTAACCGGCGAATCGGTGTGCGCGAAGTGAGGTCAACGGTTACCACTCCCATGATATCATCAAATCCAAATGCTACATTATACGCGGTTTTGTCCTTTCTTCCCAATCCCGAAGTCCACGCAGCCTCACCAAACAAATATTGCAACCATGATAATTCAAACGGCAGCAGATACTTAGCCCCGATATCTTTCACATAGAAATCTTCACCGTGTCCCCAATCAGGAAGATACTTGCCTGAGTGATAAAGTACATTGATAATCTCACCAAGTTCACCGGATAGCAGCTTTTTTTTCAGCGCCTTGATTGCCGGATTAAATAGCATCGAACATGACGGCGCAACAATAAGTTGCTTGCCTTTCAGTGCCTTGATTGCCTCCGGTATGCCATCAGTATAATAACCGGATTCAATGAAACAATGCTCGTTGTCTTCAACACAACAAAGTAAATATGCTTTTCTCACTCTCGGCGGTGTGCAAATAAACACCGCGTCATAGCTGTAACCAGCTGCATGTGGTTGTATATTGGGTTGTTTACATACTTCCTCCTTTATTGAATCAAGTGTATCAAGCACGAAAATATTTTCGTGTCCCAGTTCTTGAAGATTCTTTATACGCCGCCGTCCCATGCTCCCCAAACCAATGATTAGAAAATCTTTATCTCGCATCCTTCGCCCCCTATATGTGTTATTTTTTCTGATGGTAAACACAATTCCTCTTTCAGCTTTTCACCCTCGCGTAAACCTATCATTTCCACCTTGCAGCCCCCTAAATTCATCTGATGAAATATATCTTTCAGTGTTATTTCCTGCATCTCAGGAATGAAAATCCCGGGAAGGTGTGCCATGAGTACACGTAGAATATGCCTCGCTGCATGTGTCGGTGATATCCAATACCGTGTCATCTTCCAATCGGTTACGGTAATCGGTTTACCCTCGGCTTTCTGTTTGTTCCACTTCTCAACCACGCTGCCCCGGCTGCCTATCAGATTACCAAAACGGATAACAGCAAAACTACAACTGCTCCAAGAATTATAGTCCAGAATAATATGTTCTCCCATCGCCTTTGAGTGTCCATAAATGTTACGCGGGTTGACCGCTTTGTCAGACGACACGAATACCACCCTCTCGACTTCCGCCTCATCACATACAGAAGCAACATTATCAGTGCCGACCACGTTCGTTTTAACGCACTCCATAGGATTGAACTCGAGCCAAGGAACAACTTTAAGGGCAGCAAGATGAACAACACTATCAATCCCACGACAAGCCAAAACCAAACGCGCTCTATCCCTAATATCGCCAAGCAGAAAACGTATTCTTTTATCGTTAAACTCTTCACTCATTCGCTCCTGTTTATATTCATCGCGTGAGAATATACGTATCTGTTCGATGCCGGTTTTGAGTAGTTCAGCGGTGAGTGCCTTGCCGAGGGTGCCTGTTCCGCCGGTAATAAGTATTTTAGATATCATGAGTATAAAATACCCGTCCGCTTTGTGGGTTCCAACCCCATACTTCTTTTTCTATTTGCACGGCAGTAATCGGGGTTATTTTTATTATAAATTCCCAGATTTTCATTTCGTATTTACGCGCTCGTTCTCCATTGTTCGAACGTGAAGCCGCACAATATCTTTTTAATTTTCTTATGTGCCTTTTGTTGTGAATGTAATATTCTTTCTTTTTCATGATTTTACCTCCATATCATAAAACCTCTTTCGTATCGTTGGTTTCCACTCGTTTATTATGCTTACTATTTCGTCTGTGCCGTCGTGGTTGACATAACCGCCCCCGTATTTGAGTGCCCATTTTAATGCAACAGTTATTGATGTAATATTATTTCGTGCATGATAAACACCAATCCCGGTTCGCCCCTGTTGCCTGTCCCCGATATTTACACACGGTGTCCTAAGCATCGAAGCTTCCCGGATGCCCGCGGAACTGTTACCGATTATCGCCTTGGCTCCCTTAAGGTAGGAGAGAAACTGCTTGCGGGGTAGGTTTTCTAAGGCGTTCCATTCCCCAGAAAGTGAACGAATACTATATGTTCCGGGATCGCTATTAGGAGTGAACCATAAAGCCTTTTTCCCACTCATGACCTGCCTCAAAGGTTCAACATCCGTCTCGCCTAACGTCTCAGGGTGATAAATAACAATGTAGTCATACGTGCTGTCAGCCTCGATGTCGCTGAAGTCACAGCCTATCATCCCAACGTTGTACACGGTGTCCGGGTGCTCGCCAAGTTGTATCACCCGCTGTCTGCACTCCTCGGTTTCTACAAAATGCAGTTGTGAAAGTTTGGTCAGGCAGTGACGCCATGCATCGTCTTGGCTACCTTCAGTTACATACCCGCCGAAGATGTGAACGCAGGGTACTTTAAGCATGTGTAAAGCTATCCCGGCAGCTACCATTTCGTAACGGTCACCTGGAAGTATGGCGTAGTCATATAGTTTTCTCGTATATCCTATATGTTCTCTCATTGCATAGATCGTGCTTTGCATTCGTCCTGGCTGCCTATCTCCTGGATCATCGTTATATCCAACAAATGCAAGGTCCAATTTCATCTCAATATCAAATGCTTCAACATCGTTTTCTTGTAATAGTTTATTAAATAGTCCTTCCATCAGGCCCCGCTCTGCACGACTACCGGTTACTATTGCTATGTTCACGCTTTATCTCCAAGCATTTCAAATAATGCATTTCTTTTATCTTTCTCATATTTCAATCCTTCTTCTCTCTCTTTTATTTTCAAATCGGCGACAACTTCTAACTCTCGCGATAGAGAAAAAATCCTGTCAAGATAATCCATATCAACATATTTTCCTTTACTACCCGGAAAATAAAGATATCTTCCATCGTTTTCTCCCCGTATTTTAAAAATAAGCCCCTTTGCTCCACAATAATTTCTTGTTTTTCTATTCCAGATACCCGCGCCAAAGCCCGGCTCTACATAAATGGTATATTTTCCATACCAAATACATTTTTCTTTTTGTTCAGTTGCGCAAGCATATTTAGCAAGACTTGATTTTACATATGAAAAAAACTTTTGTTCATCCATCACTCTACCTCCCTGATAGCGTCGGTCATAATCTTAAACATGTCCGGCTCAAGTGCAAAGAAGTGGTCAGGCCCTTCCTGATGCCGGTCTAGCGTCAAGTGCTTTTCAAGATATTGATGCCTACACCAAGCCGCAATAATCCCGATGGCAATACCGGTGGTGTGATCTGATATACCGTCGTATAATTCCATCAAATCATAATCTTGCGAAAGTGCCGGATAGTAACTTTGGCATAGTAAGTATATATACCTATTATGCCAACACTTCGAATCTTTATAACCTAAACCGCGAGAAATAACAAGTAGGATATCCCGCTTACTCAACTCATTCATGTATGGTTCATTCAGTGATTGCCTGCTGCCGACCTTGATAAACGATACGCCTAAACTAATAAGAAAATCAGCTCCGTCTATGTCTTCCGGGGTAGCGGTAAACTGTATGCCTATCCTGTCACAGTGTTTTTTTATCAGCGCGAATTGTTGTTTACTTAACATGCACTTTTCCAATACCGGTATAAGCTCGCGGTATTTTTTCGTGAGTACCGGTGGTATGAATAGGTTGTCCATCGTGTACATCTGAAACTTCACCACGTCGGCCCCGGCCTGTTTCGCCGCGTCGCACAAAGAGAAAGCCGTGTCGAGGTTGCCATTGTGGTTTATCCCTGCTTCTGCTATTACTATCATGGTTTATCCTTTAAGGCTTTTTCTTTCTCTACTTCTCTTATTTCTTCAAATAATTTTCCTTGACCCAAAATATTCCCTCTGCATCTCCTCCATTTTCTACCCAAAATTCAGCAACCGCTCTTATTAATTCCTTATCATTCATCCTTATCCTCCTATCAAACTCAATATCATTATACCTGTTTCCCTATCCTATGTCAACATATCCTCGTCTACGTGCAGCAACTCTTATTTTTCCAAGTTTACTTAGCCCGTCATTTGTAGGAACCATTAGTGTCTTCCGCTGCTTTTTCGTTGCGTCTTTTAACGTAATGGGTATGTAATACCCGGGAGCAGGCTTTTCCTTTATTCCGCCACCGCGAACATCTAAATAACACGTTCTCTCGAGATCCATATTCCAGGTGAATGATGAAATATGATACAATGTGTAATCATCTTCCTCGAATATTTCCGGCGCATGAAACAACAAGTTGCTCACCGATGAATAACTTTTGCGGAATCTCACTTGTAGTTGATGCATCCTGCAACCCGGGTGCTTTGTTATCCACTCAACTATACGCTCCAATAGTTTTAAATCATATCGTGTTACATTGCGAGATGGCTGCGCATTGTTTCTGCCTAGCCTCGGCCTGTTAAATATCGCTTGTATTATATCGTATATATCATCTTCATCGTTTAGGCTCGCACCAATAACCGCCGCGCTGTTTGCAACGATGTGAGCGGCCTCACCGGTATGCTCCATGATAACCTTGCCGAAATGGCATTCCGTTACTTTCCTCACAGTTCCCCCTGGCACTTAAGACAGGTTGCCGAGGTGCCCTGATATTCCCACCCACAATGTGGACATGTGCGTACCGGCATCGCCAGTCGTTCCGGTGTGGTAAAATGCTTCACCGGTTTATCATAGTCCAGGAAACGCTTATCTTTATTCAGAAAGGTAGAAGCATGAAGAATAAATGTGTCTTCTTTCCCGGCAACCTCAATGCAATAGTTTTTCAGGCATTTCATAATGATATCACGGTCAACGCCTTCCTTCTCACGTGTTTTCCACGCCTTGAATGCGCCTGCCTTGTTTACTTTCCGCGGGTAGTCCTTCCAAAACTTCTCAAAATGACTAGTATATTCTTCTAGTCTAGTCTTATCTAATCTAATCTGCTTTAAGTTTCTTGAAGTTTCTTGAAGTTTCTTGAAGTTCGCTATGATTCTATGTATCTCTGGATTGCCCGAAAGCGTGTTGTCAAGATGCGCTAACATCTTTAAGCATAACAATCTACCCGTAGTTTCGTCCTGCTCAAACAGGTCGTTTTGAATACAAAACAACATCACCTCTTCGATAAAAACAGTGTCTTCATTAAAGTATTTAGCAATGTACGCACTATTTTCCTCAAGGTCCGGAAGCGGCTTACTACCATCAAGTCTGAAAGCTATTGATTCCAGGATAGCAAAGTACAGGCCGTAACCACGAAGGCCGTATTTTTGTATAAGCAGGAATAGCTTCGGGTCAAACTTGGCATCAGAAAAATGTTTAAACCACTTCACGATGTAAAATCTTTGATTTGCACATTCCGAAACTCCGGGTGTTTATCTATCGCATCGTGTAACACACAACGGATATCATAGGGCAATTGATGTAATTCGCTTTTCTTGGCCTTTATAGTTATACTCACGTCAGCGCTATAATGTTCAGGAATTAGTTCTTGATATATTTCTAGTATTCTTTTCATGCTTTCTCCTCCAATAACTTATTTTGAATATCCATTCAATCGGCCAAAACCAACCATAGACAAACAACGCCCCATAATGACCGAATTTACATTTCGGACACGCTTTTTCTCCCTTCCACCCGCCCCAATAAGTGTATTCACAACTACCACATGTTCTAAAAGGGAATCCTTTATTTTCTGTCATGGTTTATCCTCCACCAACGATGCGTAAAACAACAACGCTTCTTCTTGTGAGGTAAACTCGGCACTCACCACGTGGATGTACCCTTCTTCACCCGCTATGTCAAATTGTGTGTAATGTAGGACACCACAGTATACTTTTACTACGGGTTCTGATTCCTGTTCCGCTTTCGTTACTATATCGCCGATAATAACCATCGCCAATACCACAACTACCAATACAAATATTCCAATGTGCTCTTTAAAAATCTTCATACTTCCTCCTAAAACGCGCACATACACGGAATTTGTTCATCTTCGTCAAACAGTTCATCTTGCTTTCCCCTTTCCCATTGATTAGATAATTCGATTAAACTAATATTTTTAAACACCGTTTTTCCTATCTTCTTTTCTCTCTCAATACTCATTTCAAATTTATCAGGATAGTGTTTCCATACTTTATACCAATGTTTCTCGCCGCCTTTGAAGCATGGAATACAATTATTATGAGTAAGGTATTTGTAAGACGCGGGTAAGCAAATCCCCCATTCCTTTGTGATGATTCGCTTACAATCATTAGATGTTATATTCTGCTCAAACAATGGGTATCTTACTTTTTTACCTGCATGTTCAAATCGTGCCGTCTGCTTTTGCATTCTGCGCCATTCATCCGGACCGTATCCCACATACAAAATATAATCATCGTTCAATGTTTTATAATATTTTTCTGCCGGTTCCATCTTTAAAATGCGCGAACAGAAAGGAATAAATTGACTTGGTAGGCAATGGTTATCATCTATCACCTGCCATAAATCCCGGCCATCTTCAACTACGGTTATCGGCAATCCAATATATTCTGATATCTGTTTTCTGAATCTGTCGGCGTCCGGGTGTTCCGCGTGCGTTGGTGTATGTAAAAGAACAACATCGTTTTCTTTTTGTGCAACAAGCCACGACATATATGAAGACGCTGCACCACCTGAAAATAAACAGATGTGTTTCATACTTCCTCCACCTTGATATCGTAATCTAATTTCTTAATCCTGTCAAGTGTCTCGGCATCCACGTAGTAAATTACCTTGTATATCTGACAGTGTTTATTCGTGTGCCGTTCTATTTCGTACTTCGTGAAGCCGCGAATCATTGCTGTGGTTTCTACTTTAAACATATACCTCCTGCCGTTGTTACACCCTCATTAAGCGATCTAAATTTCGTTTCTGTTTCACCTCTGTGAATTCTTCCAGCGCCTCTATCAATTCCCGCACTTTGTCCCCCGATGGTTCCGGTAGTTTGTGTCCCCGGCTATCCGCTCCGATGTTTACCCATTCGGGCTGTGCGTTTGCAATCAATAACACAACTTCTTTCAGGTCGAAATCCAGTATGGGCTCAATGGTAATCATTACACGTTTGCCTTCACTAGATAAATGTCTTATTCCGTCTGCTCGTAACACAGGTGTAGGAGTTTTACCCATTTGTTTGTAAAGACGATTTGTTTCTATTGTTGTGCCGAAGATGGTTTTTTCCGGCATTAGTCCATGAAAAAATCTTTTAGGATTCTTTGATTGAAATAAATATGTATTGTCGAAATCGTGACATCGATCTATCGTGCTGCAAATCCATTCTCCCGGAATACTTTCCGCCCACATATCACAGCTACTCCCGACGAAAATAAAGTTCCCCTGGCCGAGATCGGTTCGCAATTCCTTTTCGTCAAGGTGCAATGGCGGTTGTTCTCCCCACTGTCGCATATAGCAGTATTCGCACTCGTGCGGACACCGGCCTTTTATTGGGTTCCAGGTGTGGGTAACGAATGAATACATGTTTCCTTTCTGTTTTCTTAATGGCATAGCGTATCCTCCTCAATAGGACGGGCAGGATTTGAACCTGCTAAGTTATATTTTCTTTAGTATCTTTAAAACCAACTTATCGCATTTCACCGGGTTGTTCCCGATGTTCATTGCATCGTTACACCGCAGCGAACAAACAGACGCCCAGTTGTCAATGTGATCTATCACCGCCTTGCCGTACTTTTTGCGGTTCGTCTTGGTGTTGGCTATTCTATGCGCCCGGTGCGGGTGGAAACATCTTCCTATCCACAACCCACAATTACAACACGTGTATCTGTCCCGGATATACATATTCGCGAGTTGGTCACGTTCCCATTGTTTCATATTCTGTCTCCCTTAATGTTACCGGCGGATCACACACGGTCACCGCGTACATATGCGCAGCCTCCACCGCCGTCATCATTTGTTTATTCGTCCTGTTTGTGGTCCTGTGGGGATACAGCACATCATCAACAATAGTGTAAGGATATGCCGCACCACCGTCAACCTCGATTTCGCAGGCAAGTAACAACACACACATGTACACATAGTTTCTATCCCGCGCGGTATCCATTGCTGTTTGTGTAATGTGCGCATGGAGATGGTTTGAAATATCAACACTTCTTTTATTATTAATTATCTGCCCGCAGGTTTCACAGCGTTTCTGCATCTTCCCTCACTGTACGTATAGCCTGGATGATGTTATCCATCAGCCCCAGGATTTTTCCCTGTGTTACACTTGGCCTTTCGACCGCGAGAAGTGAATCACAATAGGTTAAAAACTTTACCTTGTCGGGTGCGAGCGCCGCGGCTTTTTCCGCCTCTTCCCTTGCTTGTTCTTCCGCTATGATCCGGGCTTTCTCTTCGGCCTTGGCTTTAGTCTCGGCTTCCTGCTTGGCTTTCATCTCGACAAGTATTACCTCTTTTTCTTCTCGTGCTGTTTGCAGTTTATTTTGCTGAATCGCTTGATCTTGTGCCACCTTTTTTCGTTCAGCTTCCCGCTCGGCTTCCTGCTTGGCCCTTTCTTTTTTTATTTCCAATTCTTTTGCCACTGCTTCTTTACGGAGACGTTCATTATCCTGTCTGATTTTTTCACGCTGTTCGATTTCGGCTTTTTCCTTTGCTATCCTCTCCTCTTCAATCTGCCTTTCCTCTTCAACCTTCTTTTCATATGCAATTTTAGACGATGATAGTAGTTGCACAAAGGCCCCCTCCGGCATGTTTGTTAAATCAAAAAAGGTAGTATCAATTTCATACTGCTGTAATTTGCTTTCTCGCTCATAGCGTATCTTTTCAATCCGTTCCTCTTCTTTGCGTTCAACAAACTCCTCTTTCTCAAGCAATTCAGCTTCAAGCGGCTTCGTAATTGCTACCACCGCATTATAAATGCCATCAATAAACCGACCTTCGATGAGGATATTTTCTTTCATCCTCTTCTTCTTTTTTTCTGCGCTGACCCGGATGTCTTTAAGCGCAAGCCTAGCATCCCTTGCCGTTTGCATCTCCTTCATCTGGGAAGCGTCGGTAATGATAAGTCCTTTTACCTGTGCTTCCCATTTACTGGCCTCGTTAAAAAACGAGGTGAAATTGTCAAGCACCTTTTGCGCCTTAGTTCTTTCAAGTTGACTGTCCTCAACCAACTGTACAAGGGTGTCATTTTCTACGGTAATTAATTCTTGTTCCATTTTATTCCCCTTTATTCCTTTCCATACGGAAAGTTATTTATACTTCGCCATAAGCCAAGCGCGTGCTTGAATTCCCCGAAACCCCTGGCAAGTTCTTCCGGCGTCCATTCACGCATCCACACGCCGAGGTTATCCGGATTTGTGCCTATCATAACTGATAGCACTTTGTCCGGCTTCTCGGTCATTGCATAATACAGCGCCGCGAGTTGTCGCAACCACGAATCATACCACCTGTTTTTATACGGCTGTCCCTTTTTCGTCATCGCGGTAGGAGGTATCCCCTGTGTCTTCCAATCGATCAACACATGACCTGTGTTCATCTGTCCTACAAAATCCGCTTTCCCTGCATAACCATCGCCGATAAGGATTTCTTCACAATCACCCCAGCCACGCAAAAATCGTTTTTCTTTAAGCCAACTCAACATCTCCGCCCACTCAACAACTAACTGTGTGGGGATATGAACAGGTCGCTCCTCAAGATATCGTTGTATCATGTAATGTATAAGCGTCCCCACCTGTGCAGCTTTCCGGGAGTGTCGCCGCGCCAACTTGAAGGCAGCCTCTTTCTCTTCCGCCTCGGTTGTCAGAAAATCAAGTACGCTCTTTCGCGTAGCATCGAACATCTGATTGTCGAAGTACCGCCGTAGTCCCGGATTAGCTATCACGTTGTCAATGGATGTGATAGAAGGTAGATACCCCTCTTTTCGTGCCTCGCGGATACCCGCATCATACCGGCTTTCACCGTCTTTAGTATACCAGTGCATATGTTACCCCCTTTTATATTTTCTCCGCTTGAAAAATCGTGGCTCGAAATAAGGGCAGTCCCCCCTTTTATTTGTTTCAAAATCCCACAACTTCATACTCCACGATAGTTCCCTTTTTTCTGAAATGGAATTATATCTCGTCTCGGTAATGTGTTGTTCCTCGCAATGTTCAACTTCCTGTCTGCCGTACTCAGTAGAGTAGTACGGCATAAACTGTTTACAGTCCTTACACTCATATTTCATTAGAATAACTCCTTGTCGCCACTACCATCAGGTAAACCAGGAACATTCGTTTCTTTAAATGTTTGATTTGATTCAACCTTTTCTTGAAGACGTGCTAACGCCTCCTCAAATTGTTTCCGAGGGTGGTTGCGCGATACATACAAATCAGCCTTCTCAATCGTGTCTTCATCGAGGTTGTCTTTGT
>SDBT01008945.1_pt1 | contig 16288 bp, 29 predicted proteins | sample 2277101 | NCBI WGS metagenome assembly SDBT01 (sample SAMN10404973, study PRJNA504765) | marine sediment metagenome | isolation source: marine sediment core GS10_PC15, 103 cmbsf | place: Arctic Ocean: Southern Knipovich Ridge | collected 2010 | reverse complement strand
GGGTTCGGTCTCGCGAATCATTCCCTTGCTCACAGCAGTCGTCAGCGCATCGGCGTTGGCCGGGATACTCACGAAACTGTACTCGATCAATTCCGCCGCCCGGATGATCGAACGGGCTTCCGCCCATTGCGGTTTCTTCCTGATCTCTCCTGGGGTCGGCGGAGTCTGTTCAACCGTCGACGGGTTCATCCCGATGCTAACAGCGCGAATAAACTCCCCTTCCACCAGAGCGTACACTTCGTTGGCGAGCTTCGTGTCAGCGAACTCGGTCGTGCCCAGCACTTCAGTAACGCCGCCCCTTTTCCGGAAGCTCGGCCCCCTGATACATTTACCTATAGGGTAGAATGGATCGTGCTGGAAAAGCACAACCGGGTTCGTCTTGAACTTCTCAAAGTCGAGGCCCCGGGCAACCACAATCTCTTGATCGCGGTCAACCGACTCGGTGGAAATCACTGCGCCAACCGTTCGCGCCTGCTTGTCGATTTCCATAGACTTGTTGATGATGCCGCCATCTCTAAGCCGGGGGCTTATGCGTTTGCCGTAGCTCTCTGCGATAGCGGCGTCAAGTGCCTGTTGGGCTTTTTGCATAACCTACTCCACTACAGGAACAATCGTACACGTACAATTCGGGTGCAGCGTCGGATACAAGATCGGTCGGTACTTGACCTTGTAACTCCCCCCCTGCGAACCCTTCACGGTGCTACCGAGAGCCGCGAACGGCTGACCGATGGCCACAACTTTACCGTCCAACGTAGTGCAGAACTCGCATGCGTCCGACGGCGCCGACCATTCCTGCCTCTTTATCCCCGACTCCGCAAACGTCTCGGACGCCCCGGCGTTAAGTGCGGTATTCACCTCAGTGCGGGCAATACGCTCGGCATCGTTGTCCTTGCGTTTGCCGTACACCTTGGCTACCCGGCCCGAGAGCTCCTGTATATTCTCACCCTCGCGCATGCCCGGGAGTAGTGCAGCGACAAGTTGTTCGCCCGTGATGTCGACAACGACCGAAGCGAACGATTCTGCCAAACGCTCAATGTGCTTCTCAGCTACGTCGGGGGCCATTTGATCGACGGTCGTACTAGATACCGCGAGATCCCGTACCGCGAGCGCCGCACCTCTCAAGAAAGCGGCGCCCAAGGTAGCGATCGCTGCATCCTTGAACCGCTTGATCCATGCGTCGCGCGAGAATAGCGACTTGAGCAGCTTCTGACCGCTGATCGTGTCGCTGGCCTTCAGCCGCTTCTCTGCGACGATGGCGAGGTGCTCGATGACGTCGGCCTCGAATTCTGCGAACAATGCGGCGAGCACGACTTCGAGGGTCTTGTCGCGATTCTCGGGCTCCAAGCGTTCTTGGTTGATCTTCGCGTATGCCCCGGCGATGGTGTCTAGCCACCGGCTGCGAGCTGGCACATCCTTGCGTACGTCTTTGTCGTGGGTGGCCCCGTCTCCACTGTCGCCATCTTTGTTGCCACCGGCGTCGGCACCCTTACGACCTTCGGACTCTCCGGCATCTTCGCGTCCAGCTCCGTCTCCCGCGTCCGGTCGTTCATTTCCTCGAACGCCGTCTTTGGCTCGGCTACTTTTGCCTCCGCCTCCAGTTCCTTCTTCTCCGCTGCTTCCATCGCTTCCCTCGCCAACCTCGCTTCCCTCTCCACCGTCGCCTTGTTCTTGCAGCCCATTGGCCTGCTCATCGGTATTCTCCTCTGTCTTCGGTTTCTCCGCCGCATCCTCTGGTTCTACGACCGCACCTCGAGTATCGGGGGCCAGCTCCGTGATTGGCGTCAGCTCGCCGTCCAGTTGCCCCGCGATCCGTTCCCGGATTAGATTCACGCCCCCAATGTCACCGATCCGCGCCGCCAGATCGAGGGCTGTTGTCAGCTCCGTAAAAGTAACTGGCGTACCCGATTCAGCAGCCGCATCCTCGGCCGCCGCCTGCCGATCGAATGCCATACGGGCCATTTCCTGATCGAACCGCTGATTCTCCAACGCCATGGCGGGGGTAACCAGGGCACTGTTCAACCACGGCTCATTGCCCCATGCCACCGGCTCTTTGTTGCGCTCGCGCCTCACTTCGTTGATGGTAGACACGCCAGCCCCGATGTCCGCAACGTCACGCTCGCCCTGGCTGGTCAGATCCTCGGGAACAGGGTTGTCCCATGCAATGAACCAGGGGGGCCGCTCGGGCACGCCCGAATCAAGATCCTCTTCCCTCGGGGCGTAGCGTGGCATTATGTCGTGATTGATCGTAGACGCGATCAGCAGGAGTAGGGGCGAGATCTTATTCCGCATCCACAATTGGACCCCGATGTCCATGTTGTTGAACGTCGCCGACGTCGATGTCAGGATCGGGATAGGTACGCCGAACCCCGCGGCGACCTTGTCGCGTACGCGGATTGAGCCTTTGTCGAATTCCAAGTCCCGGTTCTTGAACGATAGCTGAGTTACGTCGATGGGGAATGGGACCGCAGCAGTCTTGCCGCGACGTCGATGCCCCTTGAATTCGTGCTCCCAGTTGGCTTGCAGAGCCTCTATCTGGTGGGTAGTGGTGTCCCCCTTGGCGCTTATGAGGATGTCCGGAACCGCCATGTTATCGAAGACGGCCCGCTCGTATTCCATCATGCGCACGTCAGTTTCAGCCGTTTCGAGAATTCCTCTGAGGTTGCCGAAGTCGCTGATCGTATCAATGGGCGACGGGCACCTGAAGTGCGCAATTTCCTCACGGCTAAACGTCTGAACGTGGGAGCTGTACCGCAGCTCGTAGTGATCTATCACGCTGTCGGGGCCGAACACTGGCACCGTGTACTGACTGGGCAGGGGCCATATCTCTATGGGCATCCCGTCGTCATCGAATTTCATGTGCCACAGGGCGCGGCCCGTCGACTGCAGGTAGGCGACGGTCAGCCAGAACAGCCCCGAGCGGTCCAGTATGGGGTTGGGGCGGTCCAGGAGCCGCAGGAATGGATGATCCGGCGCCTCTTTGGTGTCTTCGGTTAGTTCCGCCCCATACGCGGACTTCAGGTGGTTGTGGTCCTTGTACGTGAGGTCTTTCGTGGCCCGTGGCCCAGCCGGGTTGCGGGTATACATCCTGCAGTTCTGTTGCGTGACCGCCACGGCGTTGCGTTCGATGCAAATATAGACCCAGCTCTGGATCCACCGTTCGACCCTGCGTACGTCGCTTCGGATGTCGCTGTGTTTGAGTCCGATGCGCCCGGCAGTGAACGCCTCGACCATTTCGCGGTCCCGGGCTCGGAACCGGGATCTATTATTGTTCCGACGGCGCTTTCGGGACTTCGTCGCGGTTTCTGACTGTATATTGCTCAAAACAGCCTCCAGCGGATTGTCCGCTCGCTGGAAACTATCAGTATTACGAGATCACGTCAAGGTATTATTCAGTTATTCTATTATGGGACGCAGGGTGGGGTTGTTTCACGTGAAACAATGCGTTGCGCTAGCTATCGGACATACGGTTTTTATTCTGACACGAAAAGCACACCTGCGGCATGTCGCGGCAACCTTGGAGAATGCCGTGCATCCATGAGGTCGCGCCGACTATGGCGTTGCAGGAGGGGCATTTGTAGAACGCCTGCCTGCATGTCGGGCAGCACTCCAACTGGACGACACGCAATTTATCCAACGCTAGACGGTCCTTTTCGAGCTTCTCGCAAGCATCCCTGAACAGGTTAGGTCCTCCTTCGCCCAATTCCTGGAAATCGCGACCTATCGTGTGAAACATACTCATCCTCCTTCAAACTCTACCCATCTTCCCAAACTATCCATTCATCGGCTAGGCGTCACGCTGCAAATCTGGCTTGCGCCACCTGTATTTGTAGATGTTTGTGGTGGTGTCCCGCCAACTGACCTGATATGCACCACATCGCAGGCACAAGATTTCTAGCCGCAAGTGAGCCATTCCAGGCCGAAGCAGTCGCTCCGCTAAACGTGCTCGGGAACGATAACCAGGGCCGGCGTATGTGCCGACGAAGTTGATTGAGAGACCGGCCACTTCCCATCTTCTATCTTTTGGGTGTCTGCATATTCGCTTAATTCTAGCCATCTGTCCACACTATCCATTCATCGGTACGATCGTCTATGAATTCCGGACAATCGCCCTCACCGCTCCAACCGCCACCCGGGCTGCATATGCCGCCACCAGCCGCGTCATAGACTACGCCGGGGATGTCGCAACAGTGCGACGGCCGGTAGAAGACGAACTGCTCCATGTACCAATAACGACCAATGAAGGCCGGACGGTAGCCCGCGGGCCTCGACTCGTAGTAGTCGATCAGGTCTTGGACCCACAGAGGTATTGGCCCGCTGAAGTTGTCTTGCATGATCGCGAAATCGTGCAAGTCAACGTCTCCGTCATGGTCCAGATCGCCTGGCACGGTCACAACCGGAGCTAACGTCACAGAACTGCACAGAATCACGATTGCCGATAGAATTGCATGTTTCATGGTCTCCCTCTCGTTCCGTATAGAACTCCATCTTCATTCCAGTAATCCATACCCCAAAGCGAACAAAGTGCGACCCGAGCCAGACACGCAACGCGAAGCGTCGATATCCCTTCAAGCACACCTTGACAGTAACTTCCTTGGCTACCGAGCCCATATTGAGATGGGTGATTTTCATTGTCTCCCCCTGAGTGTCGCCGCTTCCCCAACCTCGCCAGATCCACCCGACCAGAACCGCTCATCGTGGATGTCCAGTTCAGCCGGGACGATCTCCGTCTGTTGTGTCTCTGGATTGAACCGCTGATACGCGCCTTTGTGACCCGACTTCCGATCCTGCCCGGGCTGCCAGCCGAGCATAATTAGGCCACGCTGATCTGCGAATCCTTTGCGGATATACATCCGGGCGTACCGATCGGCGTCCAAGGCGTCGTCTTTGATCTTCACCGGCTCTTCGGTGCCCTCTTTCCAGCGGTAGAGTCCGTATTCCTCATTCCCGGCCGAGCATGTGGGCTCCATGGTGAACAGCGGGCCACCTATGGGCGTACCCACCAGATCGTTTTGGATGCCCCGGATACCCGGCAGGACGTCTTTGCTGGCCAATATGACGTGTAGATCCTTCTCCCGCATTTGCTGCATCACGTCGGCCGCCGCGGAGTCAACGACGAACGTCATCGGGGAATACTGCTTCGATGTAACCACGCATATTTTGACGAACTCGGGGCTCACAATCCCGCTTTCGTGGAACTCAGACAACACATGGGATCTCGGGGAGCCGCGGGTGCAGCCGTGCACCCGGATGACGTTTGGGTGATTCAGACCACAGTCCACACCCGAAACGTAGTAATCCCACGGCCCCGAATGGTGCCCGATATGTAGCGCCGGGTTGAACATCGGGTAGATTGCACCCTCGAACGCCACCCAGAGCCCAAGATAGTACCTGTCCCGGAAAACGCCATGCAGCTCATTGAGCGACTCGCGATAATCGTCGGGAAGGTAGTAGTTCTGCGACGTGTTGGACTCGATGCACAGGCGGTCGGCCTTTTGTTCGGTATAGAAGCGCTTGTATAGGTAGTGGGATGGATCGCCCGGGTTGGTGGCGATGCACATTGACCGGATGTTGGGGCTCCCGTCCGGGAGGGTATACTTCACCCGCATCCGGCCAAGCAGCATGATGTACTCGGGCTCGTTAGTCTCGATCCCCTCATCGAGCATCACATCGGAGAATTGCTCGGAACCCAGCCGCAGGTGGTTGTCGCAACCACAGAGCACGATTTCGCCGCCGCCATGGACGAATATCCGTCCCTTGTCCTGCTTGTACGTGTACGAACCGGGGGGTAGGACCGGAGGAAGCTCGCCGTCAGCCTCGAGTAGCGTCCGAACCGTGGTAGCTATAAGCGAAGTGTGGGTCTTGCGCGTGAGGCACACTCTGGCTCCGGGGTTCGATGCCTTACGGACTACCCGGCCGCAAAGTGTGCGGGTCTTCGCCGAACCGTATGCACCGCTGAGCAGTATCTCGCGGTGCTTGTCGTTCATTATGATAGCCGCCTGAAACGGCATCCACGACAGGATATGTTCTAAGGCTTCGGGCATGAGGGGTCTCTGCTGCGGCGATACGCTTGATAACCCTCTTCCAGCCCCATCAGGAAGTCAGCCAGGAAGTCAGCCGACCAGCCGAGGGCATGAGACAGCTTGCAAGCCCATGCCGGAGTGAATGGCATCGTGCCGTCCAGGACAGACTCGATGTCGCCTACAGGACACGAGCATTTCCAAGCCAGGGTTTGCACGGTCATCTTGCGATACGCGATTTCTTCGGCTATGAACTCGCCGGGCGCGAAGCACCGGGCGGGCGTGCGTTTTTCGGTCATGAGTGTGTACTCCAAAGCTGGACCACTGGGTGTGGAAGCGTCCGCGTTTTGTTCGCCAAGTGGTTCCGGTAGCTTTGTTCGAGGTTGGTCCAGAACGTCATTGAGGTGCCGAACGCCTTGCCTAGTTCGTAGGCTCCTAGCGGCGAGATTGGACGCGTGATGAGAATGATTGCGCCCACTACTTCGACGGGGAAGCGCATTTTGTCGGCGAGATCCTGGTGCGACCAACCCCGGGCTTCAAGTTCTTCGGCTATGAACTCGCCGGGCGGGAAGCATTCTGCTGGTGTTCGGTTGTCAGGCATCGCGGTCAAGCTTCCGTCCCTTCCCTTCGATCTTCACAACAACGTCTTCGGGTAGCTCACACCCTGCCTCGGTCATAAATGTCTTGTTGAAGCCCTCTTGGCCGGTTCCCCCGATCAGCTTCTTCGCGGATTCCAGTTGCCCCCGGAGTGCCGCCATTGTCTTCAGATCCCGGCACCACTCACAGGCGTACATATCGAGCTTGAGGCCCTTAGACAGAGAGACGTCATGTCGAAGGCATCCGTTTGGGTGGCCGCAAACAAGTCTAGGAGTGTTGCTAGTCGGTCCATCGCTCATCGCAAAACCTCCGCAGCAAGTCTCTCGGGCAAGGACACCACCGTCTCGTAATCGAGCACCCCGAAGTAGATCAGAGCACCGATGCCCGCGAGGCCGAGTAAGGTTGTCACCAATCCCCGCTTGAACCACTTAGCGAACCAGCCGCCGAGGCCATGCCGCCAGCCCGGGTCGTAGAATGCGCCTTCGCCTACGATGTGACGCTTTAGCCATGTAAAGACGTCAGGAAACTCGGGCTCTACGTCGTCGGGGGTCAGATTCGGGGAAAGGGGCCGCGGATCGTCGATCACACTAAGCGCCTCGCAAAGCAGTCTTGCGAGCTTCTTATCTAGGATGCACTGAGGACAATGCAGGGTAAACGATTGATCGTAGCCGCCACCCTGGGCACGTATGTCAACGCGCGCATGTATTCCACCTCCAACCCCGAGCAACAACCTCACTCTCTTGACAATAGTCGAGGATGCAAGTGCCCGCTTGCCGTCCTCAGTAGTGGCCACCGCGGCAGCCTCCAAGTCCGCCAGCCCCTTTTCGGTCAGCAGGTAGACTTTGCCCAGGCCTATAAGACTACTGATCCAGTCGTACCCCACAGCGCCGGTGGATCTTAGTGTGACAGTGATCTTGTTGTCAAGACCACTACATATAGGGGGGTCCAACTCGCAGGCATCTACCACGAACGCATTCTTCCTGGCCGGTCGGCCTTCCGGAAACACAATCGTATCTCCCTCTTGTAGTGGACCCGTCCAAGGTGATTCGCCTGAAGGTCCGCGAACCTCAAGGTAGGTGATCCGTCCGCCCTTGGAGGTATCCACCAGCCCCGGAGGCGGAGGTAGCGGTCTCGTTGGTTGCACAATAGTATCTCCCGAAGGTTCGATCACCTCTTCATACAAAGCCTTCAATGCCTCAGGCGCCTTGTGCGGGCCGATCCACGGTACGGTGCTCATGCTATTGGCCCCCACCCTCTAGCCGATCGCACATGCCTGCGTGACGCTCGGCCCGCTTGCAATAGATGAAATTCAGGAGGTCGGCGCGAGCTACGTTCAACAGCTCTTGACTGTGTATGTCCCGACCCCTATGCCGATCGAACACCGTCTCCCGATCCGCGTTAGTGATCACACCAGTCTTCATCGCATGATCAATCTGATCGGCGGCTTCAGCGGTGTAGCAATCCCGAACGAATGTGCTCGTAGTCTCCCGACGCTGCAAATGTACCGCATCCACCAAAGCACGGAACTCGGGGGACACGCGGATGCTGATCTGGGGGCTAGACTTAGTCGCCATCACTCATCCTCCCTACATCGACCACAAATCTTCAAATCACTGTCACCAGTGCCGCCCGCAACCCAACACTGCCCACAAAGCAACCGCGAACAACCCTCGCAATAAGAACCGCCCGCATCATCCAAGTCCGCAGCAAGCTCGTAGCAATCCTCACAACAGGTTTCACCGGCTTTGTTCAACATACCTAAGCCAATCTCGCCGACCTGTATCGTTGCCTCATGACCTCACCACATTCGATCGCGGACGCCTCACTCAAGTGCTTGTGTGGGCACCTTATGCAGGCTATCCCTTTCCTAACCGTAGCCCGCCAACCAAGATCAACGCCCCAGTGCCTGACGGACACCTCCAGCTTTTCTCTTTGCTTACGTGCCATGATAGCGCCCCACTGTATAGATGCGTCCATACTTGTCAAGCATATAACCCAAGCGCCACATAATAGTACAACCCCAGTTCTTCAAATGAGATATACGGGCGGGCGATAACGGACACGAGGATATGAAGGGCTGTGTGTGAGGGGGGGTGAGCGATGGCTGGATGGGACCCAATTAAGGCCGAGCGACCCCCACCCCCCTCTTCGTGTGGCACTTCATAAAGCCCACCTTACACCAGCTCCAACGTCCCATAAGACACGTTACGTTGCGTCCGCTGCGTCAATAGGGGGACATGGTGTGTCACTATCGAGCTGTGGTAGCCTATCTTGCGACATTGTGGCCTGATCGGTGATCATCACGACCTTGAACTGCCTATGTGTCGTATCGATGTCGACCTGCTTGGGTTCGAGCCGGGCACGCTCTCGCATGAACGTTGCGGGGTCTTTGAGGAGGGCATCGTCAAGGAACGCCGATATCCCCTTGTTTCCCGTGCGTTCGCTCTCATATCGCGTCAATGCAGCGTCCATCTGCTGTGTGAAGGACAGACGCCTATTCGATGGGATGCCATCATTGACGCCCAGCGTATTCCCCGCCAGAAACTTGCCGGTCTTGTCTTGCTGCACCAGCCGATTGAGTAGAGAACCACCACGCGGGCACGTGGATGGTGTACTTGTCGGGGCGCCGCTTATTCCCACACCGCTACCCCCTTTGTGGTCACGCTTCACTTTACCATTGTCATTGCCACTACCTATAGGTTGCGTTTCGTCTACTGTGGTGGGGGTTGTATCCTGATCTGCCATCGTATGAATCCCGCGGGTCAACAAGCGTGAACGTCGTAGATGAATATCGGCTCCCGTACTACATCGTCTCCGGTGTAGGGTTCGTGTGGTAGTTCAGGGTATGTTGCGTCGCAACGGCGGACTTGCTTGGCGACCTCAATCTGGGCCTTATCCAAGGCGTCAGCGAGTTGCTTCTCAGCAGCCCCTTGTGTTTCTATGGGCAACCCTGGTGCACACGTGTTCCAATCCCGTAGTCCACTTCGTACACCCGCCATCCCCGTAGTGTGGGGCCTCAATCCGGCTTGTCAAGGCTATGGCGCCACCCCCTACTATTGTAGCTCCGACGCGTCCAGAATAATTCTCAGAATTATTTGCTTGCCATTTGCGTCTGGCCACCGATCAGGTATATTGTAGTTGTGCAACCAGGTATGGTTGCGAAGTAACCCCGCGACATTGGAGCGTCCGGGGCTTTGGTCACAAGCTGGAGTGGAGCCGATGACAATGCCAAGCATACCTCACGAATCACCCGCAAGCCAACCAACCGCGAAGCATACGCCGGGGCCATGGGACGTGGGCGAGGAGCGGGGATGCAAAGAGCTTCCCATCTACGACAGATCAGCGCCATTCAATCCCGCCTACAAAGAAGCCGTGGCTGTAGCGTTCGAATGGGACAATATCGAAGAGCGGGACGCCAACGCCCGACTGATAGCAGCCGCCCCCGAGCTGCTCGCTGCGCGCAAACAGTATATTAAGAGAATGGCAGCCGTTTTCCCTGGTATGGTCACCGCGCGCGATGGTGCTTCGCCCACATATCAAATGGTGCTCGCCGCCATCGCCAAGGCTGAAGGGGGTGCTGAATGAGCACATCACACGACAATCTAGAACGTATCAAGGAAGCATATTACGACGGGGATCATGGCGAGCTGAAGGACGCGTGTAGCGATTTGCTGAGGTGGGTGCCCGTGGGTGGCGACTTCCTGACGATAACAGAGCCGCAGTTATCGGTGATGACCATCATGTGTCTAGCGTACGCAAGAGCTAGGCTGGCCATGACGTCGGCAGAAAAGGAGTAACCCAATGACCAAAGACCAGCGAGAGCGACTGACGGTTCTGTGCGGGAGGCTAACGACGATGTTAGCCTTGGACGAATGCTGTGAAATAGCCCTGTGCACACCATTCCACGCAGCATTGCAGGAGATCTGCGACACCGCCCACGAATTAGGCATACGGGTCGAGACGTTGAACGGGGTGGTGCTACACATGAAGACCATGTCCGATGAAGGAGCAGGTGATGAGATCGTTACCCCTACTTGACACCACAGAGGTGCAAATGAGCCTCGAAGCAGGCTGCTACCTCCGCGCGTGGGATGGTCACGTGCTCATATTCAACAGCGTGGACGACCTAGCTGGCGTGGCTACTGCGCGGACGCTCCACGATTTGCAGGGGGACGGGCTCATCGACATGGTGGACGATCATCCGGCGTATGTAGCCAAGTGGGTCCGGGCAAAGGGGGCGGCATGATGGCTAGGCACGACATCGGTGAGGCAGTCAAATCGCATGGCCGTAAGATCTCGGAGTCCCGAGCCTTTTGGATGGACAAATACTCGGTCCGTGGCTCGAAGGGCAATTACTACACGGTGACTCTGCGTCTGGACCTCGAGCTATTGTTCGATGCATCGCATTGCACGTGCCCGGCCTACAAGTACAGCTCTGATTCACATTGTAAGCATATTGCGAAAGTGGTCGCGTTGCAGAATCCGGAGCCTGAAGGGGGTAATACGAATGAATGCTGAAATGAAGCAGGAAATGATCACGCAGGCTAACATCGATCAGATAAAGGCCGAAAATGTCGACTGGGTGCTAGATAATCCCGCGCAGCGCGAGCGAATTAGCAACGCATTTGCCGACTCTGGTTGGGAACTCTGGGATGCACTCGCCGAAGAAGACAAGATCATGGCGGCGATTCTTATGAATAGCATACTGGCAGAATTGTGTCTTGCTGCCCATTTCAAGAGAAAAGAGCTCCGCGCCGATGGATGACGACTACACCCTCGAGCTGGCTTTCGATGAAGCTGGCCGGGAGTTGGCGTTGCTGTGTCTACCCGGTCCAGAGCCTATTGTAGGCATCTTCCCTGGTCCTGACGGCCTCAATTCCGCTCAGAGGGCGATTGCATGCTTAAACGCGTGTAAGGCCTTCACGACGGCCTGGCTGGAGCGTCAGGGTTCATTGCGTCAACGCCGGCACGGTCGATATATACGCTATGGATGGAAAATGGACCCTGAGAACGCCGATTACATTGTGCCAGAGCCGAGCGAGGCTGTGGTTGTCGACCTGATCCTCGAAATGTACCGCGACGGTTTGTGCCAGGCTGAGATTGCCAGGCGTTTGACGGAGCTCGGGCATCACCCGCGGCTTGGTGAGGGGCACGCTTGGGCAAGGGCGTTTATCGGTAGATGCATCGCCCGGAACACAAGTTAGGCGCTGGGACGCATCGCCTCCAAATACCCCTTGGCGTCTAGCGGCTCAGCCTTGGACTGCTGGGCGAGCTTCTTAGCCGTAGCCGGGGCGGTCACCGATAGAAGTGTCCCAACCGTTGCAACCTCAACCCAATGCGTCGTGCGACCTTCATCGTCTAGTTTCGCCGGGTCAACCGTATTGAGCACGCGGAGCGACCGCTTCCCGCGCCTGCGGATGGCTTGTTTTTCCTGCGTGGCCAGGCCCACTTTCTGGCTATCATTCAAGCACTGGATGTCATTCTCATTGCGGCGGCGCCTCCATACGACGCTATGTTCTCGCAGGCAATACCTGATCGCACTCTGAAGATAGCCGTACCCGGGCTTGCCGACTGCGGTGTTATATCCGCAATGCTCCGTGAGTTCATCATCGGTCTTGACTTCCCCGTCTTTTCCTCCGCGTAGCAGCTCGATGAGCTTGACAGTTGCAAGCCTCATCGGCCCCGGTGCCATGTTCGTCGGTCGCACATCGTTCATCGTTCACCCTTTCAAAAGTATGTCATGTCTCGTCTTGTCTTGTCATATCGCGTCAAGTCACATCAGGTCATATCGAGTCAGGTCCAATCAAGTCCTGTTACGCCATATTCGGTCTCGTCTCGTCTCGTCTCGTCTCGTCTCGTCTCGTCTCGTCTTGTCTCGTCTCGTCTTGTCACGTCAGGTCATTCCTATCCAGTGGACACTTTCCAGTCTTCTACGTTAAAGCGGCCGAAGTAGCCGCCGTTAGCTGGGCGGAAACCACCCATGCCGATGAAGTTCCCAGCGTGCTCCAAGTATTCCAGCACCTTATCAATATGGTCGATGAGTAGCGGGTCGATGACCGTAATTTCACATTGGCACTCCCAGCCAGCGGGCACGGTCGGGAATATCTTCGTAACCCGCGAACCGCCCCCGGGCTTGCCGTCTGATGGGACGAATAGGCGATTCTCCGGCACGTCCGCAGACTTGATACCCAAGGACATATTTTTCAGCACCATGATGCCAGCCTTGAAGTGTTTCGTGTACTTCGACTGACCTTTACCGGGTATGTTCTCGCTCAGGTATGATGCAGCTTCCCTGATGCAGTTCTTCAGTGCCATGGCCGGGATGAACACAACGCCATCCTTGTCGGTGTGCATCCGGTGCCGCCAGGTCCGTTCTTCGTGTTTGTCTGGAGTTTCTCCCTTGTTTTTCGGCGCCGTGATGTGCTTCCCACATTGGTACGGTGCTGATCCGATGAGTTTTGCTGTGCATGTCTTTACGTTCACTCACTTCTCCTTATAAAAGATGTCTCGTCTCGTCGTGTCCGGTCTTGTCGTGGCAAGTCGGGTCATGTCATGTACCATTCAGTCCTTCCCCGATGAAAATCACGTCTTGTCTTGTCCAGTCGAGTCCAGTCATGTCATGTCCAGAAACGTCGGATCGTGTCTCGTCTAGTCCTGTCATGTCTAGTCGCGCAAGCCCAGCCGGGCACGGCTGCTAGACCGATGAGGATGCGCCCGACTGGGATGATTTATTTCTGGAACCGGTCTAGCACGTGCAATACTACCCACTCCCCGAACCCTGTCAAGATAAAAAAACAGCCCCGATCCGAATAAACGAACCGGGGCGCCGGTAAGGGAGAAAAGAAGACGGTAGCGATTCTAAAGCGGACCGACCCGCGGGAGGGTTAGAAGCGCAGGCCGGTCCCGGAGGGGGAAAGAAGCCTATCCGCCGAAAACGAGCATTGCCTCTGCCCAGAAGTCAATCCAAAGCACGTTGAACGCTGCCCAAATCGCTTGGATGAATGTTTGAACCATGGTTTGCCCTTTCAGTTAGTCGTGTTCGTGCATCATTCTAAACCATTCCTTCGAGTTTTCATTGAACAGGGCTGCCTGCTCTTTGATCTCACGCAACACCTCGGCTAGATGCCCCAGGTTCGTTTCGGCAGCCACGACGCGATTGCTGACGTCGTTTATGTTGTCCTGGACCTCTTTGATTTCCGCAGGACTAGCCCGAGAGACGGCAAACGCAACACCGCTCGCCCCTACTACCATTCCGATGATAAGTCCGACCGTCTTCACGACATCATCCGATGATTTGCGGTCTTTGGCCATGGCTCCGCAACCTACCCGCTCCACCATTGCCGCACAAGTGTCCGATGTTCGTCTGGCGTCAACTCTGCAACGAATATGTGCACGCACCCTTCAACGCCCCAAGACTTCGATCGGGTTCCGCAACAGACTTGGTCATCGTCCACGTAGTACAAGCCCTTTATGGCGTCCTCTGCCTGTTTGAGCTGGTTAGTGATATCCGGCTTTCCCTCAAAATGGGGCAGACCCACCAGCTCGGCCCGATCCATACCCTTCCACCGCTTAGGCAGCCGCTTCGGTAGCTGTCGTACACAATGGACGTCCAACTGGATCGGCCCGGTCCACGGTTCCGGTGGAGCGTATCCCCTTGCCAGGAGGCGGATGGCGTTGGCGTTCAGCCGCTTCTTTTTTGGCATGTAATGGTGTCGCCTTTGGGCGTCCGTAGAGTGGTGGCTTGGGATCACCTGGATCGGCAACGTGAATTTGCGGTACTCGATCGGCATACTATCTCCCTACCACGTATCGCATGTACGCCCAACCCACGACGGCCATACATGCGAACATTGCACACATCGCCACGCTTTCCGGCCATTCCAAAGCCGCTACCATGTTCATAATCACATTCCTTCCGGGTATTCCTGCACCCTCAGTTCCGCGGGCTACTCACTTAGGTTCACAGCCCAGGATTATCACCTTCATTTCCACGCCCAGGTTAATCGATTCGAGCTTGTACGGAGTGCGCACATCGTGCGGAACGGTTAAACGCACCGCCTCGGAGTCGTGGTCTTGCTCTTGAGACACAATGTTCAACGCGTTTATCAAATGGCTGGGACGCATAGTGTACGCCGCGGCTGACACGCCTACATCGTACGACGGTAACACGTCTTCATACTTCGGGAAGCCCCCCGTCCCACACTTCGCCCATAGCTCGACCGCGAGGGCTTCACCAGCCACGCGTATTATTACGCTTTCAGAGTCTCCGGGCTCGCGCGATAGCGTAGCACTCTCGAAACAAACCCCTTGGGCTTGGATTGCCTTGCGGACTGCCAGCATGAAGTCGGCAGGCAAGAGGCACTCGAAGTCTTCACCTGGCCCCCCGTCTTCGCCGGGGCCTCCATCATCCCACTCGCTCCATTCGGCGGTTGCAAGTTCGCGGCAATTCGTTGCCACCAGACAGCCAAACCCACCCTTGCGCTTAACTAATACGTGGTCCAGCGTATACCTGCCACGCTCGCACGCCGCCAATGCAACATCGAACGCCTGCGCTGGTATTGCCATCACCACGCTCTGCGCATCGCCAGCCTTACCGTCCGCCTTCTCTGTTTTCGTCTCGCTCATGTCTCGCTCCGTACCATATTCCTGGACCGCAGTAAATGGTCAGCCCTACTCGGGGGCACCGCCTACTCTCGTTTCGCCCGCTCGATCTTCGCGGCTATGCGGTTGATGCAGGCTTCAGCTAAATCCTTTCGCGAGTGCTCGTGGGCACAGCTTCGCTCCCTAGACCAGTGGTCGCCAATGCCACAGTCCACGAGGTCTATAAAGCCGCAGTATTTGCCATCCGACAATTCGACCACGTGCACTTCCAACCGCGGCCCTGTCTTGTGTTTCGCTTCCATCGTTCACTTCCTTTCTATGTCCCCCTACTCGGGGGCGGGGGCTAGGGGCTTCCGCACGCACTCGTCGATATAATCGTCAAACGCCATCCGCTCGTTCCAGAATCGATAGTATGACACTTCCTTCATACGTCTCACCACTTCCGTGCCGACCTTCCCCCCGTCGCGTCTCGGCGCTTTCTGGACGACGCTCCGCACTAGCGTTTGTGGGCGGTAGGCCGGCCGAATAAATCGCATGAACACCAGCCCCGCATAATCCGGCACATCGCGAGGGCTCAGTAGCATCTCGGGCACAACGAAATAGAAGCGAGTAGGCACGAACAGCGTCGGGTGCCCATCTCGTAACCGCTTGTGTTTCTCGGACTTGTTCCGAAAGTCGGCCTTGAAGTCGGCGAGAGAGAGCTTGATCTCGTACTCTATCGTATAGCCCGCGCTCGTCACAACTAACACGTCGCTCTCGTACCACCGGCTCGAAGTGTAATTCGGCAACATCACCTGCGCAGTGGAGCGGTGCTTCCAGTACAACGCCCGCTGGATTCGCCGCTCCGTCATGCCGGCAACAGCTGCGGAGTTCTCCTCGCGCTCTTTCGGCGTGAACGTCCGACGCAACATCAATAGGTCTTGGTCAATCTTCATATGAATGCAACATAATCTCTATTATGGGACTATGACCTGCCGAGTATCCGTCGCGCCTCTTCCAGGTTGTCCTGCGTAAGGAACTCGCCCGGCTCTAGCCCAAGCCGTTACTCGCCATCCGCGGCGGAGGTTAAACCC